>OBLG01000067.1_pt1 | contig 130911 bp, 117 predicted proteins | sample 1517451 | NCBI WGS metagenome assembly OBLG01 (sample SAMN04571694, study PRJEB22368) | human gut metagenome | biome: human gut; material: stool | host: Homo sapiens | place: Luxembourg | collected 2012-06-29
TATATCTTGATTTTGCTTCCTTTGCTGCTTTTTTTATTTTCTCTGCTCGTTTTTTAATTAGTTATTTGTATCTTAATCAATCCGGAGCAATACAGCAATAAAGAAAAGGGTATAAAGTTGCGACAACCTTATACCCTATCTGCTATTAAGTTTTTTCGTTGGTTTATATAGCCGAACTGTTTTTAACCTTTTTCTTGGTTAAATCACTTTGCCAAGCCTGCAAAAAGCTTTACGTTATCAAAGCAGCACTTATACTTGCCCTGCTCGACGCCGTGAATAATCTCGCAGACCTTATCGTTATACGGGGTCGGGACACCGTACTTCCTGCCGTATTCGCATACAACGCCGTTGATTGCGTCGACTTCGCAAAGTCTGCCTTTTTCAAGATCCTGAAGCATACTTGCCTTGAGAAGTCTGTGCTTCTTGATGCAAATCGGAATAAGTGCAAAGGAAATCTTCTTCTTGATTCCGTTGCCTTTATAATAAAGAAGCTTAACAATGTCCTTACCCTGAACAGGCTCAATCCTTATACCTGCTGCATTTGCAACGTCAATACATTCCTTGATTATATTCTGACAGCAGACTCTTGACTCCTTATTCTCCGCCGCATCGCCGAAGGTTCCGCCTATTACAGCGGACATGCCTGAAAACGCACTGTTAATCAGGAGCTTTGACCAACGAACACCCATGAAATTGTCCTCAATCTCAACGGGACACATTTTTTCAAGCAGAGCCTTAACCTGCATGAGCTTTTCGTCCTTTTGGCCGTTCATTCTGCCGAGGCCGAACGACATACTGTCGGGTTCGCTCGTAAGCTCCGATACGCCCTTGCCGTGGAGAGTTGCGCCCCATGCGACGGTACAGCCCATTGTTCTGTCCTCGCCGACGACTTTGGAAACCGAAAGCTCGGGAAGTCCGTTCTGAAGTGTGCAGACGATGCAATCATCTGTCATGTTCTTTTCAAGATTGCGAAGAATATTTTCGTTATCAAGCTGCTTTGTGAGCAGGATTATAAGCCCATATTTCTCGGTCATCTGATCGGGAGTGAGCGCATGAACGGGAACTGTCATGTTGACTGTGCCGATAATTTTCGCTCCGCCCTTGTTCATTGCGTCAACGTGCTCCTTATTCCTTGTGATAAGGTCAACGTCAACGCCTGCCTTTGAAAGATATGCGCCGAGAACCGTACCGAGCGAGCCGGCGCCGTAAATTGCTGTTTTCATTATAATGCCCTCATTTATTATGATTTTATATTCTTGCTACACCCGAATCACGAGCCGCCTGAGCAACAGCCGCCGCAACGGTCTTGCCGACACGGGGATCGAAAGGCTTCGGAATAATATAATCTGCGGAAAGCTCCTCATCGGAAACAAGGCTTGCGAGTGCCTTTGCCGCTGCGATCTTCATCTCTTCATTGATGTCGCTTGCACGAACATCAAGCGCTCCACGGAAAATTCCCGGGAATGCGAGAACGTTATTGATCTGGTTCGGGAAGTCGCTTCTGCCTGTTCCGACAACCGCCGCGCCTGCCGCCTTTGCAAGATCGGGCATAATTTCGGGAACGGGATTAGCCATTGCGAGAACGATCGGGTCCTTAGCCATCGATTTGATCATATCCTCGGTAACAACGCCGGGAGCGGAAACGCCGATAAAGATATCTGCGCCCTTCATCGCATCGGCGAGTGAGCCTCTGAGGTGGTTCTTGTTTGTGAAGTCTGCGATATCCTGCTTAGCCGGCTTGAGGTCGTCGCCATCACAGATTATGCCCTTACGGTCGCACATGATGATGTTGCCCATACCCATACTTGTGAAAAGCTTTGCGATCGCAACGCCTGCCGCACCTGCGCCGTTGAATACGGCTGTGCAGTCCTCAATCTTCTTGCCGACGAGCTTCAAAGCATTGATAATTCCCGCCGAACAGATAACTGCGGTGCCGTGCTGGTCATCATGGAAGATAGGAATATCGGCTTTTTCCTTAAGCTTTCTTTCAATCTCAAAGCATCTCGGAGCGGCGATATCCTCAAGGTTGATTCCGCCGAAGCTGCCGCAAAGCAGAGCAACGGTGTTTACAAATTCGTCAACATCCTGTGTTCTGATGCAAAGAGGGAAAGCGTCAACACCGCCGAACTCCTTGAAAAGAACGCACTTGCCCTCCATAACGGGCATACCTGCCTCGGGGCCTATATTGCCGAGACCGAGAACAGCCGAACCGTCGGTGATAACGGCAACGAGGTTTGAACGGCGTGTAAGCTCATAGCTCTTATTGATGTCCTTCTGAATTTCAAGACACGGCTGAGCAACGCCGGGTGTGTAAGCAAGCGAAAGGGCATCCTTGTTATCGACCTTTGCTCTTGCGATTACTTCTATCTTACCCTTCCACTCATAATGAAGTCTCAGGGATTCCTTTGCATAATCCATTATACTTGTCCTCCGATCAAATTATTTTATTTCTCCCACGGGAATACATAGTTAAGCTTGAGGTCATCACGAACCTTGTTCATTTCAGCCTGAACAGATTCGTTTATCGGCACGCCGGAATCCTTTCTCTGAAGCCAAACGTTGTACTCCTTCTCGCCTGCCGAGAATATGTGGTCATGACCCGGTGCCTTCTTGGAAGCGCGAACGGAGCGAATAATCTCGCCTGCCTTTTTCCTTGTCTGCTCCTCGCCGAGGAAGTGATCCGTATCAATAGCGATGAAGAAATGACCGAGATGATAAGGTACAAGATTACCGTTTTCGTCCTTGCCGTCAAGCATCTTGCCGTAGTTGCCGTCCTGGAGAACAGCCGAAAGAAGCTCGATAACCATAGCGTAGCCGTAGCCCTTGTATCCGCCGAGAGCCTCACCGATACCGCCGAGGGTCGTCAAAGCGGCTGTGCCGTTACGAATCTTTTTGAGAGCTTCGCCTGCGTCGCCCTCAACGGGATTGCCGTCGATATCAATAACTGTGCCCGGGTGAACAGGCTCGTCGATTCTTGCATAATATTCAATCTTGCCGTTCTGCGTAATTGATGTTGCGCAGTCGATAACAAAATTAAAATCCTCATCGGTCGGAATACCGATCGTGAGCGGGTTTGTTCCGAACATACCCTCAACGCCGAAGGTCGGAGCAACAGACGGACGGGCATTTGTACCCGTGATACCGATACAGCCTGCCTTCGCAGCCATTGACGCATAGTAGCCCGCAATACCGTAGTGGCAGGAATTACGAACGGCAACCATGCCCATGCCGTATTCCTTAGCCTTTTTGATTGCCATTTCCATCGACTTGTAACCGATGACCTGACCCATGCCGTCATGGCCGTCAACAACAGCCGTTGTCGGGGTTTCTTTAATAATCTCAAAATTCGTGACAGGATTCTGAATTCCCGCTTCGATTCGGTCGATATAAATCGGCTTGAAGCGGTTGCAACCGTGGGATTCAATTCCTCGTCTGTCCGACTCAAGGATAACGTCAACGACGATCTCGCAGTCCTCGGCAGGAACACCTACGCCCTTAAATGCGTCAACCATAAAATCATGCAATGTTTTCCAATCACAAACAACTTTGCCCATAATAAAACCTCCTATGTAAAATAAATAATTTATAAATTAAGATTGATCTTTATCAATCAAAATCGTCCTCCTGCGCCCAGTTGCGCGAACGCTCAACGGCACGCTTCCAATCCTCGCAGAGCTTATCCCTGACCTTCTTGTCCATTTTCGGAATAAATACCTTTTCAACCTCACGGTTCTTTTCTATCTCCTCGGGCGTTTTCCACATTCCTACGCAGAGACCTGCGAGATAAGCCGCGCCGAGAGCGGTCGTTTCGACTGTCTTGGGTCTGTTGACAACCGTTCTGATGAGATCCGCCTGAATCTGCATCATAATATTGCTTACGCTTGCGCCGCCGTCAACTCGGAGCTCGGAAAGAATTATATTTGAATCCTTCGTCATGGCTCGGAGAAGGTCGGTCATCTGGAAGCATATTGATTCAAGAACGGCACGACAGAAATGCGCGCGGTTAACACCTCTTGTAAGTCCTACAATAGTTCCTCGGGCATACATATCCCAATAAGGTGCGCCGAGACCGGTGAAAGCCGGAACAAGGAACATTCCGTTTGCATTCTCAACACTTTCGGCAAGCTCGTCAACACGGGGCGCCGTATCGACCATGTGAAGCTCGTCTCTGAGCCACTTGATAACCGAGCCTGCATTGAAGGCACTGCCCTCGATTGAATATGTAGTCTTGCCGTTGATGCTCCACGCAACGCCGGTAAGAAGATTGTTTTCCGAACGGACTCGCTTTTCGCCGGTGTTCATGAGCAGGAAGCAGCCGGTTCCGTAGGTGTTCTTCGCCTGACCGGGATTGAAGCAGGCCTGACCGAACAATGCAGCCGGCTGATCACCGATCGCACCGCAGATGGGAACACCCTCAAGCTCCTCAATACCGATAATTCCGGGGGCAACTGTGCCGTAGATCTTGCTCGATTCAACAGGCTCGGGAAGCATACACATAGGCACGCCGAGCTTTTCGCAAAGGAACTCGTCCCACTGAAGCTTGTCAACGTCAAAAAGCATCGTTCTTGAAGCGTTTGAATAGTCCGTGACGTGAACCTTGCCGCCTGTAAGGTTCCAAATAAGCCATGTCTCGACCGTTCCGAAAAGAAGCTCGCCGTTCTCGGCTCTCTCTCTTGCACCCTCGACATTATCAAGGATCCACTTTATTTTTGTTCCCGAAAAATAAGCGTCAATAAGAAGTCCGGTGTGCTCACGGATATAGTCGCCGAGTCCCTCCTCCTTGAGCTGTTCGCAAAGCTCGGCGGTACGGCGGCACTGCCAAACGATGGCATTGTATATCGGCTTACCCGTCTCCTTATCCCATATAATTGTTGTCTCACGCTGATTTGTTATACCTATTCCCGCGATTTCCTTAACATCAAAATCACCTGAATTGATAACGGTTGAAATTGAATGCATCTGACTGTAGAGAATATCCATCGGGTCATGCTCAACCCAGCCCGACTTCGGATATATCTGCTCAAATTCATTCTGTGCCTTGGAAACAATGCGTCCGCGCTTGTCAAATACTATTGCACGGGAACTCGTTGTTCCCTGGTCAAGTGCTAAAACATACATAAAATTTTCCTCCCTATATAATTAAGGCACTGCCGCACCGATTGCGGTTCACGCCTTGCTTGAATCTTTACCCTGCTGCGCAATTTGCACGGCTCAATTTGTGCGGGATTGCTAAAAAAAGAACAGAAAAACAAACTGTTTCGAAAAACAGCCGATTTTCCGTTCATTGAATACGTTTCATATAATAACCGCCGCCCATTTTCAGGCATTTGCACTAAACGTGCAGTGTTGCCTTAATCAATGATATTGTACCTTATTTTTTCTGAAAAGTCAACACTGTTTATCCTCCCAATATATAAATAAATGTATAAATTCAACAAAAATTCACGGTTTTCGGCTCGCTTCTGAAACTGTTAAAAATCATATATTCAGCCGTTTGTTTTTTTGACTGATAAAAAGCTTTTCTTTGTCACCAACCTTCCTCTTTTCCATACAATGTTAGTGTAAGACGAAAGGAGGTCAGAAACATGGGTTGCTGCAATAACTGGATCCTTATTCTCATAATTATCCTCTTATTCTCAGAGTGCGGTTGCGGCTGTGGCTGCGGAAACAACGGCACATCGTTCCTCAACAACAACGGTTGCGGTTGCTGACATTAGCTGAGAAAGACGCCTGCGGACAGATGCTCGCAGGCGTCGTCTTTCTGCATTATTGTTAAATTTTTAATTAGTTCCGTTTCTATTGAATTTGTCAATTTTTCATAGTATAATACATTAGTATATATGAAAAAAGGTGGATTACTTTGAAAAACGGTGCAAAAAAGAAATTAAACAAAAAATCGCTCATTGCCGTAATACTTTGTGCCGTCATTGTTTTCGGCATTGTTTCATATGACTTTATAAGCGGCAGAAGCTCATGTGAAAAAACGAGCGTTGCCATGGGTACGGTCGTCACTTTCAATCTTTACGGCTTCGGTGCAAAAAATGACCTCGATAAAATTGAAACCGAGATCAACGGTCTCGAAAATTCCGTTCTAAGCTGGAGAAAAAAAGGCTCCGACGTTTACAGAATCAACGAAAGTGCAGGTTCTTCTGTTTCCGTTTCTCCCGATACAGCCAAAATCATCGGGCAGTGCATCGACATCTCGGACGATTGCGGCGGCGTTTTTGACATAACAATCGGCAACGTTACGAAGCTTTGGGATTTCGGAGGCAATAATCAGCGTCTGCCCTCCGATGATGAAATCAAAACGGCACTCGGCAGTGTCGGCTACAAAAATGTTTCAATCTCGGGCAACGCAGTTCGGATAAATAAAGGTCAGTCGCTCGACCTCGGCGCAGTCGGCAAGGGCTTCGCTTGCGACAAGATAAAGGATCTGCTCACGAAGGGCAGAACAAAATCAGCAGTTGTTTCGGTCGGCGGCAGTCTGCTTATCTACGGCAACAGAACATTCCCCATCGGAATAGTCAATCCCGATAACGACAAGCAGTCAATGGGAACCCTGAAGCTCAAGGACACCTGCGTTTCAACCTCAGGCAATTATGAGAAATACTTTGAGAAGGACGGCAAGCGATATCATCACATTCTCAACGCAACGACGGGCTACCCTGCGACAAGCGAATTCAAGAGCGTTACCGTAGTTTGCAGCTCGGGACTTCTCAGCGACGCTCTTTCGACTGTATGCTATATTGCAGGATATCGCAAAAGCGTCGATATCCTCAAGGAATACGATGCCGAGGCGGTTTTTATATTCAACAACAATGCGGTCAAGGTCACCGACGGACTTGCGGACAAGTTCACGGTAACCGACGACAGCTACACTCTTGACAAATGAAGCTATTTAAACGAACGGATTTAATTATAATACTTGTTGTGCTTCTTTCGGCGGCGGCGATATCCATTCCGAGATTTTTGAACTCGGACAAATTGACCGCAGATATTTACGTCGGAGGCAAGCTTGAAGAAACGATCGACCTTTCGACTGTTGAGAAAGACTACACAATCTCTCCGAACAGCGACCCGAAAGTTGAGATAACCGTCGGCAAGGGCGAAATATATTTTTCACATGCCGAATGTAAGGACAAGCTTTGCGTCAAAAGCGGAAAGCTGACCTCCGGCGGTGAAACGGCAGCATGTCTTCCGGCGAGGGTCGTTATCTCGGTCAAATCGAACAAAGACAAAACAGATATAATGACTTATTGATATGAAAAACAAAAATCTGACAAGAAAAATAGCCGTGACGGGCATGATGTGTGCGCTTGCGCTTGCACTCTCCTACCTTGAAACGCTTATCCCCGCCTATCCGGGATTTCCTCCCGGAGCGAAGCCCGGTCTTTCCAACATTGTAACGATGTTCATGGCAAGCTGTGCAGGGTCGGGATACGCATTTTTCATAACGATAATCAAGGGACTTTTCGCAGGCGTCACAAGAGGAATGACGGCGATGCTGATGAGCCTTTCGGGCGGAATTCTCAGCACTGCGGCGGCGTGCCTCCTTTTCGGATTTTGTAAGAACAAATTAGGATATATCGGCATCGGAATCATCTGTGCCGTTTGTCACAATATCGGCCAGCTTGCGGCGGCATGTATCATTTCCGGTACGGCTTCGCTCATCGTAGGCTACGGACCGCTGTTGTTAATATTCGCGATCGTGACTGGCTTTCTTACCGGAACGATTCTCAAGGCGGTTATGCCTCCGTTGGAGAAAATCGCAAAATTTAAAAATTAAATGGGAAATTCCCATACAGCAAAGGGGTTGAACAAATGGGTAAAATTCACGTGGACGGAGTTATCTCGGCAGTCAAAAAGGTTCGCGGCGGTGTCAAGGTTGACCACCACAAGAACACGGCAGGCTGTGAGGTAGTTCGTATTCCCGTCCCGAAGCAGGTAGTTTTGCCTATGAAGCAGCACATCGGTGCTCCGTGTACTCCGACTGTCAAGGTCGGCGATACCGTTGCGGTCGGTCAGGTGATCGGAGACAGCGATAAATTTGTCAGTGCACCGATTCACGCATCTATTTCGGGTACTGTAACTGCAATCGGAAACGTTAAGCTTCCGAACGGAACCATGGTTCAGGGTGTTACAATTGAATCGGACGGTGAGATGAGACTTTACGAAGGGCTCAAGGCTCCCGAGGTAAACACAAAGGAGGAGCTTTGCAAGGCTATCAGAGATTCGGGTCTTGTCGGTCTCGGCGGCGCAGGCTTCCCGACTCATGTTAAGCTCAATGTTCCGGCAGATAAGAATATTGATACTCTTATCATCAATGCCGCAGAATGTGAGCCGTACATAACGGTTGACTACCGTGAATGTATTGACAATTCATGGGATATCTGTTCCGGTATCAAGACCGTTAAAGAGCTTCTCAACATTCCGAATGTCGTTATAGCGGTCGAGGATAACAAACCCGACGCTTTCGAGATTCTTCATCAGATCGTTGATAAAGACTCGGGATCGGACAGCTCAATCAAAATCATGCAGCTCAAATCCGTTTATCCTCAGGGCGCAGAAAAAATGATGGTTCAGTCGGCAACCGGCCGTCAGGTTCCTCCCGGCAAGCTTCCGGCAGACGTCGGCTGTATCGTTATGAACGTCACTTCAATCGCATTCGTCGCCCGTTATCTCAAAACAGGCAAGCCGCTTGTCAGCCGTTCAATGACCGTTGACGGCATGGCTATCGCCGAACCGAAGAATGTTCGTGTTCCTATCGGCACAAGCTTTGCCGATGTCGTTGAATTCTGCGGCGGATTCAAAGAGGATCCCGTTAAAATTATTGCAGGCGGTCCGATGATGGGCATGGCAATCACCGATGTAAATTACCCGATTTCCAAGAGCAACAATGCTTTGCTTGCTTTCTCGGCTAAGGACGCAAAGATTTTCAGAGAAACGGACTGTATCCGCTGCGGCCGCTGTGCAGCCGCCTGTCCGATGAGTCTTGTCCCGACCAAGATTGTCCGTGACTCAAAGGCTAAGGACGTTGACGCTCTGACCAAGGACGGCGTTATGGTCTGTATGGAATGCGGAAGCTGTGCATATTCATGCCCTGCAAAGAAGCCGCTCGTCCAGCATATGAGACTTGCAAAATCAATCATCAGAGAGGCAGGTGCAAAGAAATGACATTAAAAAACAAGCTCGTTGTCAGCGCATCTCCTCACGACCGCAGTCCGAGGACTGTAAGAAGTCTGATGCTTGACGTTATTATCGCACTTATTCCGGCGCTTATCGCTTCGGTTATCTTCTACGGCCCGAGAGCGCTGCTCATTGAATGTGTCAGCGTTGCGACCTGCGTAATATTTGAATACATCACCAGAATCGTATTCAAGCGCAGTCAGTCTATCGGTGACCTCAGCGCTGTTATCACAGGACTTTTGCTTGCTTTCAACCTTCCGGTTTCCATTCCGCTTTGGATGGTAGTTATCGGCTCGCTCGTTGCGATAGTTGTTGTAAAGCAGTTCTTCGGCGGCATCGGTCAGAACTTTGTCAATCCCGCTCTTGCCGGACGTATTGTTCTTCTGACCTCGTTCCCTGTTGCGATGTCAACATGGACTCAGCCGCTCACATGGACTATGTCAAAACTTGACGGAATCACCTCCGCTTCTCCCCTCTCGTCTATTCACGAGATAACTTCGGGCGGTGCGGCTCCCGACGTTTCACTCGTTGAAATGCTCATCGGCTGGCGAGCCGGCTGTCTCGGTGAAACCTGCGCCGTTGCGCTTCTCCTCGGCGGCATCTATCTTGTTGTCCGTAAGGTCATCTCGCCGACAATTCCTCTTACATATATCGGCACGGTTGCCGTTATTATGCTCATCGCGGGCAAGGGTGATTTCCGCTTTGTTGCATATGAGCTTCTCGGCGGCGGACTTATGCTCGGCGCAATCTTCATGGCAACGGATTACACAACCTCACCGATTACATTTAAGGGCAAGATAATCTTCGGTATAGGCTGCGGCCTTATTACTTCAATAATCCGAATTTTCGGCAATCTTCCGGAGGGCGTTTCCTATTCGATAATCATCATGAATATTCTTGTTCCGCTGATTGAAAACGTTACGCTTCCCAAGCCGTTCGGCACTCCGAAAAAAGAAAAGAAGGAGGCTGAGGCAAAATGAAAAAACAAATCATAATTCCTACGGTTGCGCTCTTTATTATCTGCCTTGTCGCAACAACCTTGCTTGCGCTGGCAAATAACGTAACCGCTCCGATAATCGAAAAAAACTCGGCGGAATCCGAGGCTCAGTCACGTATGGAGGTTCTTGCGGATGCAAAGAGCTTCGAGGACAAGACTTTTGACGGCATAAGCTACGCAGTCGGTCTTGACGGCAGTAAGCAGACGGTCGGCATGGTTTTCACAACAACGTCAAAGAGCTACGGCGGCGACCTTATTGTTATGACAGGCGTTGACAATGAAGGCAAGGTTACGGGAATTCAAATTCTCTCAATCAGCGACACTGCAGGCCTTGGTATGAAAGCACAGACAGATTCCTTCAAGTCTCAATTCAAGGGTCTTGTTGACGGAATCAAGGTAGCCAAGAACAGCGCCGATCACGACAGCAACGAGATCCTCGCTCTTACGGGCGCAACGATTACATCCAACGCCGTGACAACGGCAGTCAACGAGGCTCTCGCAAACTACAAAACCATTACAGAAAACGGAGGTGCTAACTGATGGCTGAAAAGAAATCCTTAGGCAAGGAGCTTACCAAGGGCTTTATCATTGAAAACCCTGTTCTTCGCCTTGTTCTCGGCACCTGCCCCACCCTCGCCACAACGACCTCTGTTTCAAGTGCGATTGGCATGGGCATTTCGGCTTCAATCGTTCTCATATGTTCGAACATTGTTATTTCGGCTTTGAGAAAGGTTATTCCGCAGAAGGTTCGTATTCCGGCATACATCGTTATCATCGCTTCGTTCGTTACAATCGTTCAGATGCTCGTCAAAGCATTTGTTCCCGTGCTCGATGAACAGCTTGGCGTTTATCTTCCTCTTATAGTTGTTAACTGTATCATTCTCGGCAGAGCGGAAGCATTCGCAAGCAAAAACGGTGTGCTCGCTTCAGCGGTTGACGGCCTCGGAATGGGAATCGGCTTCACAGGCGCGCTCTTTGTCATGGGCACCATCCGTGAGATTCTCGGTGCCGGCACATTCCTCAACGGAATCAGCGACCTCATTGGGGGCAGCTTCAACGGTTTCTCAATCCCCTTCCTAAACGAAAACCCGATGCTTATATTTATTCTCGCTCCAGGCGGATTCTTTGTATTCGGCATGGTAATGGCTCTTGCAAATAAGATTGCCGAGTCTAAGGGCAAGCCCAAGGCTGTACTCCACGGCTGTGAAAACTGCCCGATGGCTAAATCCTGCTCCATCAGAGACACTCACGAGAGCTGTGAAGAGAAGAAGGAGGCTGAAGCATAATGGAAATGACAAAAGGCCTTTTGAGCATATTGCTCACAATGATTCTCACTCAAAACTTCGTTCTTTCACGATTTCTCGGCATCTGCCCGTTCCTCGGCGTTTCAAAGAAGCTGAATACGGCGGTCGGCATGTCACTTGCCGTTATCTTCGTTATGGCTCTTTCGACGGCGGTTACATATCCTATAAACAAGTATCTGCTTGTCGCCAATAATCTCGAATATCTTCAGACGATCGTTTTCATTCTCGTCATCGCCGCACTCGTTCAGATGGTTGAGATTATTCTCAAGAAGTATATGCCGGCTCTTTACAATGCGCTCGGTATCTATCTTCCGCTTATCACAACGAACTGTGCGGTTCTCGGTGTTGTAACACTCAACGTTGACAACGGCTACAACTTTATGCAGTCACTTATCTGTGCTATCGGCGGCGGTGTCGGATTTATGATTGCCATGATCATGTTTGCAGGTGTTCGTTCAAGACTTGAATCCTGCGACATTCCGAAATTCCTTAAAGGTCTGCCCATCACACTTGTTGCCGCTTCGCTTGTTTCCCTTTCGTTCTTGGGCTTCGCAGGCGTTGTTGACAAGATCTTTGCATAAGGAGGCGCGAATATGAATCCTATTGTTTTAGCAATTCTGATCGTTTCGGTCATCGGACTCATTGCGGGTCTCGGACTTGCAGTTGCCTCCATCGTTATGGCTGTTCCCGTCGATAAGAAGGCGGAGGCTATCCGTGAATGTCTCCCCGGTGCAAACTGCGGCGCATGCGGCTTCTCCGGTTGTGACGGCTATGCGGCGGCTCTTTCAAAGGGAATTACGACAAACACTGCTCTCTGCGCCCCCGGAGGAAATGATGCTTCCAAGGCTATCGCAGAGGTTACCGGACTTTCGGCGGGCTCGGTTGCTCCCATGGCGGCGGTCGTCATGTGTCAGGGCTTCTGCGGCAAAGCCGAAACCAAGATGGAATACAACGGCGTAAGCTCATGCGAAATGGCAAAGCAGCTTTTCGGCGGCCCGAAGGAGTGTATCTACGGCTGTATCGGTCTCGGCGACTGCATGAATGCCTGTCAGTATGACGCAATTCATATTTGTGACGGCGTTGCAAGAGTCAACCCTGTTATGTGTAAGGCCTGTAAGCAGTGCCTTAAAACCTGCCCGAATCACATAATTAAGATGATGCCCCTGCATGAGGCAAAGGCGGCAAACCTTTGCGTAAATCACGACAAGGGCGCAATCACACGCAAGGAATGTTCAAACGGCTGTATCGGCTGTATGAAGTGCGTCAAGGCGTGCGAATTCGGCGCAGTTGAGGTCAAGGACTTCTGCGCCAAGGTCGATTACAACAAGTGCACAGGCTGCGGCAAATGCACCGAAGCTTGTCCCGTTAAGTGTATCAACCTTATTACGCTTTAATAAGAGAATAATAGCAAAGCCCTCCGACAGCGGATTGTCCGTTATCGGAGGGTATTTTTTTGTAATGATTTAAAATTGCGAAGTTGGAGTAGTATATACATCAAACCGAAAAAATTCTTTAACCGCCAAAAGAAACAAAAACCTGAACTTGAAGATTAGGTAAAGAAGCCGCTTTCTTTCAACGCAGGCGTATGTATATACGTCAAGTTGGAAAAAGCGGCTTATTTGCCTGATAATCGAGTTCAGGAGGGTTATTCGGCTTTGGTCTCGCAATAAATACAACGGTAAACCTTGTTTTCGCCGGTGCCTGTAAGCTTGAAAATATGCGGGAGTTCCTGCTCGGTGGTGGTTATGCAACGGGGATTTTTGCATTTGATGATATTTTTAAGCTGTTTGGGGAGGGAAACTTTTTTCTTCTCGACAAGCTTGCCGTCCTTGATGATATCAATGGTAACACCGGGGTCAACGTAGCCGAGAACATCAAGATCAACGTCGTAATCGGAGTCGATTTTAATGATGTCTTTTTTTCCGAGCTTGCGTGACATTACATTTTTTATGATGGCAATAGAGCAGTCCAGCTTATCGAGACCGAGGAGATTATAAATTTCCATACCCTTGCCTGCGTTGATATGGTCGATTACGATGCCGTTTTTGATGGAATCTATGTTCATAATTCTACCTCCAGGAGCTTGAGAATGAGTGCCATTCTCATATATTTTCCGTTGAGAACCTGCTTGAAATAGCATGCACGGGGATCGGAGTCAACGGCAACACTGATTTCATTGACACGGGGCAACGGATGAAGAATTGAAAGATCCGGCTTTGCGTTTTCGAGCTTGTCAAGAGTAAGAATATAGCTATCCTTTAGTCGAAGATAATCTTCCTCGTTGAAAAATCTTTCCTTCTGCACCCGGGTCATATAGAGAACATCAAGCTCGGGCATAACCTTTTCAAGGTCGGTCGTCTGAATGTATTCAAGATTTTTTGCCTTGATAACGTCATTCTTGACGTAGCTCGGAAGCTTTAATTCCTCTGGAGAAATAAGAACGAATCTTACGTTATTGTATCTTGCAAGAGCTTCAATGAGTGAATGAACGGTTCTGCCGAATTTGAGGTCGCCGCAGAAGCCTACAGTCAGGTTATCAAAGTGTCCCTTTTCACGGCTTATCGTGAGAAGATCGGCAAGAGTTTGTGTAGGGTGATTGTGACCTCCGTCACCTGCGTTTATTACGGGAACAGACGCATTGAGAGAAGCGACATAGGGTGCGCCCTCCTTGGGGTGACGCATGGCAATTATATCGGCATAACAGGAAATAACCTTAACCGTATCGGCTACGCTTTCGCCTTTGACAGCCGAGCTTGATTTTGCGTCTGCCATTGAGAGAACGTTGCCGCCAAGCTCATACATAGCCGCCTCAAAGCTGAGCCTCGTACGTGTTGACGGTTCAAAAAAGAGCGTTGCAAGCTTTTTTCTGCGGCATGCATCCGCATATTTATCGGGGTTTGCGATTATATCATTTGCGCGGGCAATGAGTTCATCTATCTCTTCAACCGAAAGATCAAGAATGCTTATAACGCTTCTCATTTTGTGCCTCCAATCCAGCTTTCATCGGATGGATTGTTTCTGAAAGCTATCAGTCTTTCGACATCTGTCGACGCAATATATCCTTCCTGAGCCGCAATTTCTGCGATAACATCAAAATTAGTAAGGCTTACATTTTTTACATCAGCCGCAGCAAGACGGTCAAGACCCTTTTGCATACCGTAGGTAAAGATAGAAACAATTCCGAGAACTTCTGCTCCTGCTTCTCTGAGAACGTTTACGACCTCAATAACACTGCCGCCCGTTGAGATAAGATCTTCAACAACAACGACCTTCTGACCCTTTTCAAGCTTGCCTTCGATCTGATTTTTTCTGCCGTGATCCTTTGCTCCCGAGCGAACATAGCCCATCGGGAGACCCATTATCTGAGCGGTGATGGCAGCGTGTGCGATACCTGCGGTCGAAGTACCCATAAGAGCCTCAGCCTCCGGATAGAACTCTTTAACCGTCTTAGCAAGAGCTTCCTCAACGTGTGTACGAACCTCGGGGTAAGCGAGGGTAAGTCTGTTGTCGCAATAAACCGGGCTTTTGATGCCGCTTGCCCATGTGAACGGCTCATCCGGACGGAAGAAAACCGCCTTGATTGAAAGAAGGTCTTTTGCAATTTGAATCTGAATATCTGTCATAGTATCTGCTCCTTAATCTACAAATTCGTTTATACATCTTTCGTATGCCGCAACGGGATCAGCCGCCGCAGTTATCGGACGACCGACTACAATGTAGTCCGAGCCGATTTTCTTTGCCTGTTCGGGGGTCATAACTCTGACCTGATCGCCCTTGTCACCGTCGGCGAAACGCACACCCGGAGTTACGGTAAGGAATCCGCTGCCGCAGACCTCGTGCACCTTGCCCGACTCCAAGGGGGAACATACCACGCCGTCAAATCCTGCAAGCTTTGCATTGTGGGCATAGTGCATAACGACCTTATCCATACTTTCGTTAATGAGAAGGTCGTTTTTCATTCTCTCCTCGCTCGTCGAGGTGAGCTGAGTTACGGCAATGAGCAGCGGCCTTGTTCCGTCGGGACGAGTAAGACCCTCAATTGCCGCTTCCATCATTGCGATTGTTCCGCCTGCGTGAAGATTTGTCATATCGACATCAAGCCTTGAAAGCACAGCCATTGATTTCTTCACCGTGTTCGGAATATCGTGAAGCTTGAGGTCAAGAAAGATCTTGTGTCCTCTCGCCTTTATCTCTCTTACGATATCGGGACCCTCGGCATAGAAAAGCTCCATTCCGATTTTAACAAACGGTTTTCTGCCCTTGAAATTGTCAAGAAAGGCCATTGTCTCCTCCCTGCTTGAAAAATCGCAGGCTACGATTACGTCCTTACCCATTGTGTGCTCCTCCTATTATTTCGTTAAGATTATTTATTCCGTATTCTTCCATTGCTTTCGGAAGTGTTTCGATTATGTTCTTGCATGCAAACGGATCAACCAAATTTGCCGCACCGACCTCAACCGCCGTTGCTCCTGCGAGCATCATTTCAATTACATCGTCGGCACTTGAAACACCGCCCATTCCGATGACGGGAATTTTGACCGCCTGCGAGACCTGGTAAACCATTCTGACGGCTATCGGGAAAATTGCCGGCCCCGAAAAGCCTCCCATCACGTTTGCAATCACAGGTTTTCTGCGGCGAAGATCAATTCTCATTCCGAGCATTGTATTTATCAGGCTGATTCCGTCCGCTCCCGAATCCTCGCAAGCCTTGGCGATATCAACAATATTCGTTACATTTGGCGAAAGCTTCAGGATTACTGGCTTCGTCGTCACTGCCTTAACCGCTCTTGTGACCTCGGCCGCAGCTTTCGGATCTGTTCCGAAGCTCATTCCGCCGCCGTGTACGTTAGGGCAGGAAACATTGACCTCAAGCCAGCCGACCTGCTCCTCTCTGTCGAGTTTTTCGCAGGTGTAAGCATAGTCATCAATCGAAAATCCGCTTACATTTGCCATTACAGGTTTGTTGAAGCATTTTTTAAGCTTCGGAAGTTCATCGCTTATAACCTTGTCAACGCCCGGATTCTGAAGACCGACGGCATTTATCATGCCTGCCGTGCACTCGGCGATTCTCGGCGTGGGATTGCCGAATCTCGGATCCTTTGTTGTTCCCTTGAACGAGAATGTACCGAGCATATTTATATCATAAAGCTCTGCAAATTCATAGCCGAAACCGAATGTACCCGAGGCAGGAATGACGGGATTATCAAGCTCAATTCCGCAAAGGTCAACCTTTGTTACCATACTATTTCCTCCCTTTCAAGTACTGGTCCGTCCTTACAAATTCGTTTGTTGCCGTATTTTGTTTTGCATGTGCAGCCCATACACGCCCCGAAGCCGCATCCCATGCGCTCTTCAAAGCTGTACTGTCCGCTTGTTTTTGCGACGCCTTCGATCGCTTTGAACATCGGCATCGGACCGCAGGTGTAAAAATAAGTATAATCCGCTTCTTTCAAAACATCTGTTACAAAGCCCTTTGTTCCGACGCTTCCGTCAACCGTTGTAACGTGAACTTCGGCGCCCGTCGCCTTGAACTCATCAATTCCGAACACTTCCTTTTCTGAGTTGAAGCCGAGTATCACTGTTACCTTTTTGCCTTCGGCAACCAGCTTCTTGCAAAGCATATACATCGGCGGAACGCCCGCTCCACCGCCTATAAGCACGGGTTTTTCGCCGCTTTTCGAAGTATCATAGCCGTTCCCGAGACCGCTGAGAATGTCAAGCTCATCACCGACAGGCAGTTCGGACATCTTCTTCGTTCCGTTGCCGACAACCTTATATATTATCGAAAGCTTTCCTTCCTCACAGTCGCAAACCGAAATCGGGCGACGGAGGAAAAATCCGTCAAGCTTTATATTTACGAACTGCCCCGGCTTTGTTATCGCCGAAGTGTCGCCTTCAAGCGACATGAAATATGTTTTTTCGGCAATTTTTTTGTTACCTGTTATTTTCATCATTACCTGGTTCATTCTTCATCCTCCCAAACAATTTTGCCGTTGCAAACCGTTTTCTTGCATTTACCGTATACCGTCATACCCTCAAACGGTGTACTTCTTCCCATCGAAACAAAATTCTCCGGATTTACCGTTTCCTTTTCATTGAGGTCATATACCGTGAAATTTGCCGGCTCCTTAATTTCAAAGCCGGTCTTAATGCCGAAACGCTCGGCAGGGTTAACACTCATTAGAGTCACGAGCTTATGCAAGCTGATAATTCCGCCCTTGACAAGCCTTGTGTAGAGAATCGGAAAAGCGGTTTCAAGTCCGACAATACCCATAGCGCTGTCCTTGAGTCCTTTTGATTTTTCCTCTGCGGAATGCGGAGCATGGTCGGTTGCAATCATGTCGATCGTTCCGTCGCATATACCCTCAATAAGAGCCTCTCTGTCCTCTGCACTTCTTAGAGGAGGATTCATCTTAAATCTGCCGTCCTCCTTGAGGTCGGCGTCGGTCATAACAAGATAGTGCGGAGCTGTTTCACAGGTAACATCAACGCCTCTGCGTTTTGCTTTACGAATGAGCTCAACGCTTTCTTTGGTAGAGATATGACATACATGATATTTACAGCCTGTTTCCTCGGCGAGTCTCAGGTCACGCTCAATCTGCTTCCACTCGCTCTCGGAGCTGATACCCTTATGACCGTGAGCTTTTGCATAGGCACCCTTATGAATATATCCGCCGTCCAAAAGACTGTTGTCCTCGCAATGGGCGACAATTATTTTTCCGAGCTTTTTTGCTTCCAGCATTGCCCGGCGCATCGTTTCTTCTGTCTGAATTCCGCTGCCGTCATCGGAAAAGGCAACCACCTTATCGGCAAGCGACTCCATATCGGAAAGCTCCGTGCCCTTCCTGCCTACGGTTATCGAACCGTAGGGAATGACGTTGATCGAAGCATCCCTTTCGATAATATCAAGCTGTTTTCCGAGGTGCTCCGCACTATCCGGCACGGGATCAAGATTCGGCATTGTGCAAACCGTTGTGTAACCGCTCTTTGCGGCGGCAAGTGAACCCGTTTTGATTGTCTCTTTATAAGAAAAACCCGGCTCTCGAAGATGAACATGAACATCTACGAAACCGGGAAAAATATGCTTATTTGTGAGATCATAGGAATGGGTATATTCGGCACAAAGCTTACAGCAAACACAAAGAACACGGCCTTCGGAAACAAATATATCCTGCTTCTGAAATCCCGAATCCGTATAGACCAATGCATTTTTCAAGATGTATTCCGTCATGAGAGCCTCCTGAATGAGCAATAAAAAAGAACCCTGTTGGGACAAGGTTCGTAAATCCGGACGCACAAAAACACGGGCTGTTACCCTACCGTCTCACTATTCAAAACCTTGTCGACATCTCTGTATCGCTCTTAAAGATTTCTTTTGATGTATAATACCACAACTACCCGATAAAGTCAACACCTTTTCGGAAAATAACACGGCGGAAACCGAAATTAACCGATTTCCGCCGTGATTTAATTTACTTCAGGAATTGAGCAATACTTTAGCTTGCCTTACCTGTCTGCTGATTGATGACCGAGACCTTGTAAATTACGTTGTTGAGCATTCTAACGTCAACAAAGCTTACATATCTGTCACCGTTTACGTTTGCGGCAAGCTTCTGAACTGCCGTGAACGTTGCTCCCTTGTTCAGGTAGCTGAGAAGGATCGAGGAGTCAAGCATTGTGATCATTCCGTCGCCGTTGATGTCGCCGTAGATGAGTATTACATACTCGCCGATTACGGAGTTATCAAGCGTTGATTTTACCGTGATCTTTGTGCCTGTTCCGACCGTTCTGCCCATTACCTTCTTAATAGATACACTTACGTTCTCCATTACAAAGAAGTTGCTCTTGAGCGCCGAATCAGTAAGACCTGTTCTGAGGCCGATTATGTATGTTACTCCGCCTGAGGTCTTGTACTTAGCTCCGTTCTTAAGCTCAAACTTTGCTACCTTTGTATCCTTGAGAATGAGCATATCGACATAGCTCTGGAGAGTTGCCTGCATCTCGTCTACCTTATTCTGCTCGGTGATATTATAATTTCTGTGAGACGGAATGTAAGAGAGGATGTAGTCCAGGATGTAGCCTGTGTAGATTTCATCATAGTTTGTGTAAAGCGATGAATCAAGAGCCTCAACCTCTGCAATGAGAGCGTCAAGATTTGTATAGTCAGCCGGCTTGTATGTAAATGTATATGCATTTACTCTCTCAACATAGCCGTTAACCGTGCTCTGCTTGTCAATTGTAAGTGTACGGTCGAAGCCGTTTACAAGAGCGTCAAAGCCTGCAACAGAAGCGTCTGTGAAGAGACCCTTTGCAATCTCCGTTCTCTTTGCTTCAATAGCCGTATCAAGTGCTGTGTAATCGGCATCCTTGAGCTCGAAAACAAACTCGTTGATAGCCTTTGCATAACCGTCAACAGTTGCCTGCTCCTCTATTGAGAGGTTCCAGTTGATTGAAGCGATAAGCTCATCATAAGCTGTGAGTGAAGCAATCTTGTACAATCCGGATTTGTAAAGCTCATCCTTAGCCTCTTTTGCTGCTCTGACTGCCGAATAATCAGCACCCTTGAGCTTGAGTCCCCTAATAGCTGCATCGAGGGCAGAAACAAGTGTTTCAAACTCGGTCTGATTTCTGATTGAGTTGTTTGTAAGCTTGTAGGCATCGGCAGCCGTAAGAGCATCGGTATAAAGCTTTACAGAATCATCTGTATAGTTGCCGAGATTTGCCGGAACGCCTTCAAGTGCCTTATTATAGCTTGTAAGATCAAGCGGCTTATCCGTCAGGCGTGAAACCGCATCGTCAATTGCGGATGCATAACCGTCAACGATCGCCTGCTGAGCCTTCGGGAGACCCTCAACAACATTTGAAATAGCGTCCCTGACTGCCTTGATGCTTTCGTCTGTGTAATTTGTATCCTTGATAGCTTCCTCGGCCTTTGCCTTGGAGCTGTTTACCTTTGTGTAGTCGGCAAGGTCAAGCTCGAGAGCTTCTCTTGCGGCCTTGATGGCAGTTGCATAATTATCAACCTCTGACTGATGGTTGATATCAAGATTATAGTTTATACCTTCAAGAACTCTTTGGAGATTGTCAACGGATGACTTGGTGTAAGGAGTGAGATCCTTCGGGATAAGAGCTTTTTCTGCCTCAACCTTTGTGTAATCGGCACTCTTATATTTAAGACCTGCGATTGCAGTCTCGATATCCTGTGCGTATCCGTCTACAGTGCTCTGCTGCTTTGTTGAAAGCGTTCTGTCAATGGCAAGCTTAGCAGCCAAAACCTCAGCAGCCGTCTCGTCGGTATAAACACCGTCCTCAAAGTCTGCCGGAATCTTTGCCAATGCTGCTTCAACCGCAGAATAATCTGCTGCGTTCGGCGTCAGAGCCAAAAGAGCTGCATTTATAGCCTTTGCATAGCCGTCAACAGTTGACTGATATCTGATATCAAGAGTCTTATCATAATTTGTTGTTGCAAGGAGATCGTCATATGACTTCTGGGTGTAGTATGAATATCCGTTATGAGCTGTTGCAAAAGCCGCCTGAATGTTCTTGGCTTCTTCAACCTTAAGCATTGCTGCGTCAACGGCAGAGTAATCTGCCGGCTTATACGCAAGAGCGTTCATAGCATTACGGATTTCAACTACATAATTGTCAACCGTAGCCTGCTTGCTTACCGGGAGATTCCAGTCAACCGAATTAACGGTATTTGCTACGTTAAGGATAGATGCATCTGTATAAAGTGACTTATCCATAGCGTCCCACTCGGCAATGATTGCTCTTACTGCCGTGTAGTCTGCGCCAATCTCTTTAAGAGCAAGTATAGCCTTATTGATTGCATCTGCAAAACCGTCAATTCTTTCCTGCTCCTTAGCCGGAAGATTATATACAACACTGTTTATAGCATTCTGGAGATTTCTCCATGACTCAGCCGTATATTTGCTTTCGTCAAGCTCGTTTGCAGCAGAGATAGCGGCATCTACTTTACTGTAATCGCCGTCGGCCGGAACAAGCTCACCCTGTTTCTGTACAAGAGTTTCCTTGAGACCGTCAATTATTGACTGCTGCTTGATATTGTATACCGGAGTAGCGTTTGCAGCCTCTTTTGCCGCTGCAAGAGCCTGGGCAAACGGTGCCCATGAATCCGGTGTATACCAGTTTTCCTTCTCGGCGTTAGCTGCCTTTATAGCTGCATTGAGAGCGGTAAGATCAGCATCCTTATATTTAAGTCTGCCGATGGCATTTTTGAGATTCGTTGCCATATCGTCAACGTCCTCCTGCTGCTGCCAGTTCTTGTCCCACTCAATTGCGTTGTAGGAAGCCTGAACAGCTCTCCATGAAAGATCGGTGTACAGATCCTTCTCGGGAAGAACTTCATTGTAGCGAGTAACCTGATTGTTGACCTCGGTATAATCTGCCGGGGCGAGAATGAGGTTTTGGATAGCGCTGTCAATACTTCTTGCATAAGCGTCAACAAGCGACTGATTTTCGACTGTGAGAGTATAGTCAACCGAATTTACGGTGTCGCGGAGAATCTTCCACGATTCAGCCGTGTAATGCTCGGGAGTAAGACCCTCATAAATCCTAACCATGTCGTTAACTTCATCGTAATTTGCCGGAGACTTTTCGAGTTTGCCGATAGCGTCGCGAAGATCATCAACAAGAGAATCAAGATAAGTCTGGCAGAAAACGCTGATACCGTCTGTGATGTTGGAAACAGCGGTCTGTACTCTTGACCATGATTCATCCGTATAAATTGACGAATCAAGAGCCCTAACCTGATCCTTAACTACGTTCGCCTCTGTATAATCGGCTGTAGCAACCTTAAGAGCTGCAACGGCAGATCTCAAAGCCTCTGTTGCGGCATCAATCTTCTTTTGATCTGTATCCGGATCATTGAGAACAAACTGAGCATTTCTCATTGCTGCAAGGTACTGATCCCAACCCTCGGAATAGAACCATGAGTTCGGGCTGTTGCCTATCTCCGACTCGGAAGCCATGAGCTTGGTCGGAGTATAAAGTCTGTAAAGATCCTGAACCTGTGAACGGAGACTGGACTTATCATATGTAACGATGTTGAGGTTGATAGCTGTAGTTGCTCTCGTGAGATGACCGCTGCTGTATTTATCACCGAAAGTAACAACCAACGTATAATCTACACTCTTATTGCCGTTATCGAGAGTTGTAGCGTTCTTTTCGTATGTTGTACCTGTGAACGGGATCGTGATCGTTCCGCCTGCAACTGTATCATATTCCTTGGTGGATTCATTATACTCTGCAGGATTAACCGGAATAAGCTGCTCACGGGCACTGTTATTATCGGGAGTATTACCGTCGAAAGCAATGGCGCCCTGCGCGATCTTAAACGACTTGATACCGTATTCGACATACTTGTCGGTTCTTTCAAGCATATCGGTAACTGTAAATCTAAGATTATAATTGCTCAAAGCAACCATACTTCTGTCAACATAAGCTACCGTCTTCGGACGATTAAAATCATTTGCAGTATTGAATTCCTGCGTTCCGGTACCGCTGTTATCGCTATGTGCAATCTGACCGTAGCCTGCTGCCACTCCGTCAACCTTTACAAAGCTCTTGTTGTCGAAATCCCAATAGCCGCGATCCCATCCGGCCTGACTATCATCTGCGTATCCGCCGAAGGTATTTACGCCTACTATACGAGCAATATACTGTGTTCTTTCTTTTCTCGTACATGTTGCGCTGTGCTGAGTCGCATTATATGAACGATATCTATCCGCATAAATACCGCCGGGCTGAGCAACATTCTCAACCGCACTTGTGGTATAAGCGGTATAGGTCTTTGTTACGACCTTGCCGTTTGCATCGGTATACTCGTATGTATAGCCGACTTCAAAGTTGAGCTGCTTTACGGAAATGCTGGAGCCCGCAACCTTCCACGAATAGGTGTAAACACCGTCAGCATATGCACCTGCCGATGCTGCGGTGAAGGTAAGGTTTGCATTTGAACATGTGATTGTCGGGTTAGCCTTCAAAGCCTTGTTTGTGGTGAAAACTACCATCGGATCCTGCGGAGTTTCACCTGCATAGAAGGCTTCCGCCCTTGTTCCGCTAAGCTCGGGCAAGCCCGAAGCCGTGGCTTTTACAATAGTTGTGCCTGCAGCCTGTGGTTTTGCTGCGTCGGCTGTACGAATGACTGCCGTTGAGCTGATTGTAATATCGGGCCTCTCAAGGAAGCTCTGACTAAGCTCAACCGACGATGTGCCGATCTCATCATCCGAAACGGCACCGGCGGTGCCGATCAATCCTGCCGGAACGATAGTAAGAACCATCAGGATAGCCAGCAACACGCTGAGAATACGTCTGCTTTTAGCCATATAATATTCCTCCCAAAAAATAATGCTATACAAAGTGCATACAATACCACACTTTTATACATTGTTATTATACTTTCAATTCGATCAAAAGTCAACTATAATAACGTACAATATATCCTAATTTTACATTTTGAACAATAGCCGATTATTTTTTTTATATAAATATACAAATCAATCCGTTATCAATTAAACATTTGCTTCATAAGAATTATAACGGACGGTGATTAAATGATAGCTGAATTGCTTATAAGAACAATATCAAATCTTTTCTTTTTTGCGCTTCATCTCTCCGGCACCGGCTCCTTTCCTCCTCCCCTTTCCGCCAGGAGAGAGAGGGAATGTCTGCTGGCAATGAAAAACGGTGATGTAAATGCAAAGAACGAGCTTATCGAGCATAATCTCAGACTGGTTGCACATATTATCAAAAAGTATTATTCGAGCAGCGTTCAGCAGGACGACCTGATCTCGATAGGCACGATCGGGCTGATTAAGGCAATAAATACATTTGATCCCGACAAGGGAACACGCCTTGCAACCTATGCGGCAAGATGCATTGAAAACGAGATCCTTATGCAGTTCCGTGCGCAGAAAAAAACATCTCAGGACATTTCGGTCAACGAGCCGATTGATACCGACAGCGAAGGAAATCCGCTGACGCTTATGGATATTATCTCCACCGAAGATGAAATTGTTGAGGATATTTATAAAATAACTATGCTGAAAAAGCTTTCAACCGAGGTCGGCAGAATAAAAGACCCGAGAGAAAAATCAATTATAATGATGCGTTACGGGCTTGACGGTATGCGCCCCATGACTCAGCTCGAGGTTTCCAAAAAACTGAATATTTCACGGTCATATGTTTCGAGAATCGAGAAAAAAGCATTGAAAGAATTGCGAAAAGCATTGGAGTGACTTTTTACTCTTGCCGACTGCATTATTTAATAAAAGTTTCTGCTGTTATTTCTTGCCGCCCCTACAAGGTCGCCGAGATAAGCTTCTGCTGACTTTAAAGTAAAATCAGAAATTTACATTGCGTTTCAAGCTTCCCTAAAAGGGAGCCAATTGCTGTTTCTTTTGACCTTGGGTCGAGTGGGCATCAATCTCTACGAAAAGTGCCTTTGTTATAGTAAATTGTGGGGTGTGATGCCCACATCGCACCAAAAAAGTTTAATGAAATCGTTTTCGGTGCAGAAAAGCATCTTGCCTCCCATTCAGGGAAGCCGAATAATTCCGCCAACCACAAAAAACAGGACCGTGATTATCACAGCCCTGTTGTTTTTTCTTAAATTTCGGCTCAGTCGTTCTTCTGCCAATAGCCGTCGAGAAAGTCGCCGATATCACGGATAGCCTGTGCGATCTCGTTCGGCTCGGGAAGCATAACGATTCTGAAGTGATCCGGCTCATGCCAGTCAAAGCCCGAACCGGGAACGATGAATATGTGCTTCTCATGAAGAAGATCAAAAGCAAACTTCTTGTCATTTGTAATGTTGAACTTCTTTACGTCAAGCTTCGGGAACACATAGAATGCACCGTGGTTCTTGACAACCGAAAGTCCGTCGATCTTGTCGATTTCACGGATAACGGCCTCTCTCTGCTCATAAAGTCTGCCGCCCGGAACAAGCATAGCCTGTGTGCTTGCGTTGTCTTCAAGAGCTGCAGGAATAACGAGCTGAGTAAGAGCGTTGCCGCAAAGACGCATGGCGGCAATCTGGAATATACCCTCAACATAGTCGTCGGCCTTGCCCTTATAGCCGCTGATGCACATCCAGCCGCAGCGGAAACCGCAGACAATGTGTGACTTTGAAAGTCCGTTCATTGTGATAACCATTCTGTCGGGAGCGAGAGCGGCTGTCGAATAGTGCTCAACGCCGTCCATAACAAGTCTGTCGTAAATCTCATCTGAGAAAATGAGAAGATCGTTTTCACGGGCAACCTGAATAATGTCCTCAAGAACCTCCTTCGGGTAAACGGCACCGGTCGGGTTGTTCGGGTTGATGATAACAATAGCCTTTGTCTTGGAGGTTACCTTGCTTCTCATATCGTCGATATCGGGATACCAATTGTTTTCCTCGTTACACTTATAGAAAACGGGCTGACCGCCTGCGATATAAGTTGAGTTCGACCAAAGCGAATAGCTCGGCGAGGGCATAAGAACCTCGTCGCCCTTATTAAGAAGCGGAAGAAGCGCCATGAGAACAAGCTCGCTGACACCGTTACCGATATATATATCATCGGGAGTTATTCCCTGAACACCCTTGCTTTTGTGATAATTGCAAATTGCCTCACGGGCATCGGGCATACCTTTAAGATCACAGTATGCAACAGCCTTATCGGCATTGTTGAGGAGTGCATTTCTTACGCTGTCGGGCATTCCGAAGCCGAATGTGGCAGGGTTACCTGTGTTGAGACGAAGCACCTTAATGCCTTCCTTATTCATTCTCTGGCTTTCAAGATAAAGCGGACCTCTGATGTCGGAATGAACCGGCTGTAAATTTTCTGAACGTTTGATTTCCATAGCAAACTCCTATCCGCCGCTCAAATAGTGCGGCAATTTTTATCTCATACAATATAGCACAATTTAATGTATATTTCAAGAATAAAAACCAATAAAAATGAATAATATTGAATTTTAACAATAACATGCACAAAAAGCTGTTGAAAGGTGTATACTTTCACACAGCAAATAAAAGCTTTTACAACTTGAACAAATCATACCATAATTTTTCGGTAAAAACGAACAAGAATAAGGTTGACTCGAAAACATTTTGCTTCTATTAGGGCAATACTTCTTTTTTGTCTCAGACCGATGACGGGCATTATTCCTACGAAATTCGACATTTTTGATTCCATCGTATTCACTTTTCCCTTTTCTTTCAAAAAATAATCTCCCCTCGATCAAATCAAGGGGAGAATCGGCATAATTATTGTTCAACCGAAAACATTATATTTTTCTCAGAATATGAAGCTCCAGAAGTCACCGAAGCCCTTTTTGCCGAAGATGAGAGTCAAAACCTTTGCGACTGCACCGAGAGCGGAAGTGAGAACCACCGTTGTCTTGTCCGGCTCCGATGCAGGCTTGTAGTCGCCTCTCATAAGTCCGTCGTAGTCGAGCTGTTCCTTAACCTCTTCCGTTGCAAGGTCATACTTTGCAACAAGCTCAGCCATAATTGAACGCATATTCTCTGTAGTCTTGTTGTCGGTTTCCGGGTCGATTACCGTGTTTGCGATAACGGCGTTTGCGTCGGCAACTGCCTTTCTGAGTGCCGCATCATCCTCAGCCGAGAGAACACCAAGCTTGAATACCTGCTCCGCATCACCGAGATAACGGTTCAGCTTCTTGAGGTTTCTCACATTATTGAACTGCGGATAAGTATCCTTGCAATCATCGATGCTCTTCACCTTGTTCATTGCGATATCATAAGCAAGGTTGAGAGCGATGTTATTGTTTGTAAGCTCGTGATACTGCTTATTGAAGTACCATGTCGTCTTTTCGAAATAAGCCGTTGAGGTGTCGATAGATCCGTCGGGAGAAACATGGTGAGACGGGTCTGCGATATATTCGTCGCTGAATGATGTGCCCGCCGGAACATATGATGTACCCGGAGCCGTTGACGAGATCTCGATAACCTCATCGGAGTTCGTTGTATCCTGAGTTTCAAAGAACTTGAAGAATCCGAAATCTCCGCTGCCGCCGCCGAAGCCGAGGTTATAGCCTGCAATGAAGTAAAGCTCTGTGCCGAACTTCTCCTGCTGATACTCAAGTCTTTCCTTGACTTCACGCTGAGCCTTTGCGTAGCTGTCTGCCTGAGCCTTTGTCTCTGCATGTTCCTCGCCCTGAAGATACTTATCTGCAAACTCCTCGTATCTGTCGGGAGGGCAGAGAGAAATAAGCGATGTGTTCGGTACGATAAGCGTCTTAACAAAAGCGGAAATTATGTCATAAAGAAGGTTGTCCACTTCCTGCTTCGGAAGAATTCTTGCTGCAATATTGATTAGTGAGCCGGTCATAGCGTCAACACCGATCTGCTGAATAGCGTCGGTATAAACCAAATCGGGAGCGTTCTCGTCAAAGTCTGCAAGCATGAGGTCGGCAAAAACGCTGCTGCCCTGCCATGCGCCTACGACGCTGATTATCTTCTCAACTCTGCCCGCATCGGGATAGAGATTGAGATAGTTGTTTACAACGCTTGCTCCCATGCTCATCGGAACAAGGATGACCTTATCCGAGCCTGTCTGCGGCAGAACAACATTCTCTATGTAATCATTAAGACCCTGTGCATTCTCAAATGTGTTTGAGAAAATCGAGTAGTTGTAGCAATAAACATTGTCCTCACCTATCTCGTCAACGAGAGCCTGACAGGGAATACGTCTGTTAAAAATTCCTCTTGCGTCCTCGTTGTATCCCGAAATCGGGCACGGATAGTTAGGTGTTACAACGTTGTTAACGAACGAGCCGTCGGCATTTCTGAGATGGTCAACAAAGAGAACCTCAAGTGCTCCCTTGATCGTGCTCTCGGAAACGACGTCACGCTGAACCGCAATTGTTACAATAAGGCCCGCAACAAGACGAATCATCTTGACCCAATCAATAATTGAGTAGCTTGCAAAGTCCGTGTTGACATGGAGCATATTCCAGCTTGCGATCTGCTTGCCCTCGTCATCATATTTGTATGTCTGCGACTGGCCGATACCCGGAATAAAAACGACCGGTGTAACATCGTCCTTTGCGTTCGCCGTTATGGCAACAGCCGACATGGTGAAAACCATAATCACGCAAAGAATTACGGAAATGATCTTCTTTGAAAGTTTCATAAAATAACCTCCGTTATATTTTATCAAGATAATAATAACAAATATATCGAATAAAATCAATATACAATTAAAATTTTATGCAACATTATGCAAAAATCTTAATTGTAAATATTTTACAAAATATTGAATATCTCCGTTATGCAGCTTATCGTGTAGGTTGCATCGCTTACGTTTTTTTGATTTTTTCTGTTCACCCAGCAGGAGTCAAGTCCGCTGTTTTCGGCGCCTGCAATATCCGAAGAAAGAGAATCGCCGACGACGAGAATTTTCGTCTTGTCCTTTTCTTCGATTTGCTCCAGAACGTAGTCGAAATATTCTTTCTGCGGCTTATTGAAGCCGATCTCTTCGGAAATAAAAACGTCCTTGATATATTTCATAATCGCCGAGCCGCTGAGTCTGCCGTTCTGAACGATTTTTGTTCCGTTCGTCACAAGATAGAGCGAATAATTTCCGCTGAGCTTTTTACATGTTTCAAGCGCGCCGTCGAGAATAAAACTCGCCTGCGACAGAAATTGCATATAGGAGAGATTTGCTTCGTCCGTGTCCGCCGTCACACCTGTTTTTTTAAAGAAATCGTCAAATCTTTCACGGAAAAGCTGAGGTCTCGTCAGCTCTCCCCTCTCAAGCTTTTTCCATTTTTCATCGTTGATTTTTGAATAAAGCCGACGGTTCTCCTCAGTCACGGGGATATTATATTTCTCCATCAGCTTGTCTATTGCGAATTTTTCGGATTTTGAGAAGTCAAAAAGTGTTTCGTCAAGATCAATGAGCAATGTTGTATATTTCATTATTTTTTTCCTTGCTTTTCATTTGTTTTAATATCGGTTTAATTATTACAGACGACACACGATTTGTCAGAAAAGAGAGCAAAATCGTAACTGCAAAAGCAACAATAAAAAATAATACGGAATATTTTAACCCGACATATTTATATGCCACTCTCAGTGCCAATCCGTGAAGAAGATATATTTCATACGATATGTTGCCGAGAAACTTCAAAATTCTGTTGCCGATTTTTACGAACGTCAGAATATAAAATACCGCTGATGCAAACAAAACCGATGTCAGCATATCGGAAATATTCATGTACATTTCGTTACCTATGCTATTGCCGTAAAATTTCAGCCCTATCGCCAACGAGCACAACATAAAAGAAACAATAAAAAAGCTAAATCTTTTGCCTTTTCCTAAATTCAATATCCTTTGCTCACGTTCGCCGATAAATATTCCGAGAGGAAAGGCAAAAAATGTTGTCCAATAATTTTTGATAATAAACGAAATGATAATCATCAGTAATGTTATTTTAACAGTTAAATCAATCTTCGGAAGTATCTTTTTACAGATATAATATATAAAATATAATAGAAGAATAGCACCGACATACCATGAATTTTCAACTATTGTACTCAACTGAATTGCCGAAAGAAATATATTCTTCCAAGTAACATCAACTTGCAATGCAATGTTGCAAAAGACCGAAATGACTATGTATATTACTTCACAAATCCAATACGGGATAAGAATTTTTATAAATCTTTTAATTAAAAAAGAAAAGCTTACTTTTCCGGAATACGCCTTGGTTAATCCGAATGCCGAGAGAAAGAAAAACACTCCCACAATAAAGCTTCCCATGTGAGAAAACAATTGAAAAATCATGCCTTGATTTTCAAACCAGCCCGCCATGTGATTATAAAAAATCAATATACAAAGGAATCCCTTGACATTTGTGCTGAAATCAGCAGTCAAACTGTTAGGATTATTTATTGAAATTTTCATCTTGGGGAGTGCAATAAAAAAAATGCCAAAAGTGTAATTATTTCTGCCATTTCATATGTCCCATTTCATAATTTATTTAATATAAGAATTGTAACATAGCATTAAACGAAAATCAACAATTTAAACAATCTGTAAAAATTTTAACAATCTTTCCCGTTTCAGGTTGAAAAATAAACGGGCATTATAGTATAATATCGTAAGAAAATATTGGAGGCAGATAAACATGGAAATTGATATGTCAAACATCACTTCACCCGAGCTTTTGCAAGAAGAAGTTGAAAAGATGAACTCCTTCGGCGTCCGTCTGACCGGCACAAAGGCTCAAAGAAACTTTATAAAATACCTCAAAAGCCGTATACACGACATGGGCATTGAAACCTTCTCCGACCCGAGTCGCTTCATGCGCTGGGAGGAGACAAACAAAAAGCTTGTAATTAAAGACTTGGATGAGGAGTTTGAGGTTCCTATTTCTTCGGCATTCCCATATTCGGGCAGAACTCCCGCCGAGGGCATAACGGCGCAGATGACGCTTGTTAGAGAAAAGCATGTCGGCTATCTCAACGCAACAGATAAAATCGCCGTTGTTGAGGTCGATGAGCTTGACTTTTTGCCAAGTGAAATTGCTTTCAACGAGCGTGAAAGAAGCATTCCCGAGGGGCTAAGACTTCCGAGCCACTATAACGGACCCGTTGCAACGGCTTTTGTCAACTTCCCGTTTCTCAAAATGGCGAAGCTGGCAGGCGCAAAGGGCGTTATCTGCATTTGGAAAGGCATAAATGACGACTGCATCGAGGGTCAGTATCTTCCGTTCATTCTCGACTATCAGGGAATTCCCGCCGTTTGGGTCAACTCAAAGAACGGCAAAAAGGTCATTGAGGAGGCCGAAAAGGGTGCATTTGCAACGCTCACCCTTGAGGGCATAATTGACGAATATGCAAAGACAGAATCCTTCTGGTGTGTGCTTGACGGCGAAGAAGAGGGCGAAAGCGTTATCATCAACACCCACACCGACGGCACAAACTGCATTGAAGAAAACGGTCCTATCGCAATGCTTGCCATGATAAAATATCTCAAGGATAAGCCTCTCAAGAGGACGCATATTTTTGTATTTGTCACAGGTCATTTCAGACTGCCGAATTTCAAGAACCTTGACGGCGGCGGAGTTCAGGCAACATCAAAATGGCTGACCGCTCACAGAAGCCACTGGGACGGCAAGGAGGGTCACCTCAAGGCGGTTGCCGGACTTTCCGTTGAGCACCTCGGCTGCAAAATGTGGAAAACCGATGAGAACGGCGAATACAGGCAGACCGGTGACGTTGAAACCGAAATCGTCTACACAGGCAACAAGGTCATGGACAACATCTATTTCAAGTCGCTTGAGGATCGTAAAAAGGTCTATACACTCACGCTCAGAGGACATAATCTTCTTCACTTCGGCGAGGGACAGCCGCTCTTCAACTGCGGAATTCCAGAGATTGCTCTGGTTACCGCTCCCGACTGTCTTTGTGTTATCAGCGATAACCACGAGATGGATAAATTCGACGCCGAGCTCATGTATGAGCAGACGGTATCGTTCATCAAAATGGCTCTCATGATCGACAGCCTCACCGCTCAGGAAATAGGCCCCTGCGACGGATACTCGGCCATTGCGACAAAGAAAATGGTTGAGGACGGCACAGCTAAAATCAAAGAGGTTGCCGCAAAGGTCAAGGATATTCTTCCTTTCTGATTTTAAGGCAGCACCGCACAATTGCATCAAAAAAGCTCCGAGGTCAAAAACTTCGGAGCTTAATTTTTATTTTAATTCAATTAAATCAATACCAGAGGAAGCCTAAGAGCACGATCATGATGATCCACTGCCACCATGCGTAGCTTACGGTTACCTTACATTCCGCCGCTGCTTTGCCGTCGGTGCTTTTGGCAGTAATCGTAGCCGTACCCTTACCCGTCATTTTTACGTTGCCGCTGTCGTCAACGGTCGCAACCTTGGTGTTCGAGGATTCCCACTTGATCTGCTTTGCGTCATAGCTTGACTCAAAATCAATCTTTTTAGTCTGCTTGTAGTTTGCACTGATTGATTCTGTCTTGAAATCTATGTATCCCGTGATAAGCTTAACCCGTGAGGTCATATCAATGTTCGTGCTTCCCGAGGTCAGAACGCAGCTTGAAAATGTTGCGCCGTAATCGGACGTTGTAACGTTCTTTGAGCTTTTTGCAAAGGTTATTTCATAAAGCGGGATTGCCTTTGAAATTGTCTTTGTCGAAGCGAACGAAATCATTTTTGTGTCGGTATTGTTTGCCATTGAAACGATTCCGTTGCTGTCCTCAATGCTGTACTTTAAATCTCTGAGCTCGCTCGTTATCGCAATGCTCTTGCATGCACCTATCGGGCCGGAGACGTTGAACTGAATATCAAATGAATTTACGCTTCCGCTTGCAAGCGACAGCACGAATACAACGGATGAGCTCGACTGACTCTTTATTTTTAATTTAAACTCGGGTGCGGCGGGTGCGGCAGAAACCGAAACCGCGAAAATGCCGATCACCATTACAACGGCTAAGACGACCGCAGATATTTTTTTAAGCATTTTCATAATCAAAATGTTCCCCTTTCTGAGGCTTTTTATTTTCGGATTTATAAAACCCTTATTTTAATTTTAACGGCTTAATATAAATATGTCAATATTTATTTTATTTTTTCTGTACAAATTATATTCTCTTTGATATAATATAGGCGTATATTTTCATATTGAAAGTGTGATTTTATGAAGCTTCTTGCCATAGGAGATGTTGTCAGCGACGGCGGCTGCCGAGCGCTCTCAAGGCTTCTCCCGAAAATCAAAAGGCAATATAATATTGACGTGTGCATAGCGAACGGTGAAAACTCCGCAAAGGGTAACGGCATACTTCCAAGCTCGGCGGAAATTCTTTTTTCCTCGGGCGTTGACATGATAACAACAGGCAACCATGTCTTTCGCCGCCGTGAAGCATCGGATTTTCTTGACGAAAACGAATTTTGTCTGAGACCTTACAATATGCACCCCTCCTGCCCCGGAAAAGGCACGGGAATAATTGACATGGGCAGGTATCGCATAGGCGTCATCAATCTCATGGGCAGTGCTTTTTTCAATGCAAACTATGCCAATCCGTTTGACAGTCTCGACAGGGCGATTGAAGAAATCAAGGATTGCAAAATAAAAATTGTTGATTTTCATGCCGAAGCTACGGGGGAAAAAAGAGCCCTCGGCTTCTATGCCGACGGACGCGTTTCCGCCTTTTTCGGCACCCATACCCATGTCAGAACCGCCGACGCTCAGATACTTCCGCAGGGCACAGGTTATATAACCGACCTCGGAATGTGCGGCAGTGAAGATTCCGTACTCGGGATTGAGACGGATTGCATAATCCGTGCTCTCAAAACGGGTATGCCGACGTTTTTTCAAGCCAAGGAGGATAAAATTCTTTTAAACGGCTGTATATTTGAAATCGACGAAGCAACGGGAAAAACCGTTTCGGTTGAAGCAATAGATAAAAGGGAGTAATACCATGTTTAAATACACCAAAAGAATAATCGCCGCTTTTGTATGCCTGACGGTTCTTTTCTCGCTCTGCGGCTGCGGCGGTAAATCCGTAATTGACACAATTTCAAATCTCGGAAAGGATAAGGAGCCCGAGCCTATTGACGAGATCGGCTTCACCGTTCCTTATATACGCACGGATTCTCTTGACCCCTATAAGCTGACAAAATCCATGAATAAATACATTTCGGGTCTGATTTACGATTCACTTTTCAAGGTTGACGAGACCTTTAAAGAGACCGCCGTAATCGCCGAGTCATACACCGTTGCGGACAAAAAGCTCACCGTAAAAATCAAGAACGGTCTCAAATTCACGGACGGCACACCCCTCACGGCAAACGATGTTGTCTATTCATTCAATCAGGCAAAAGCGAGCGTAACATACGCCGCCTATCTTGAAAACATAGACTCGGCGTCAACCGACAGCACTTATACCGCTGCTTTCACGCTCAGGAATACCGACAAATCCGAGGCGGCAAACCTCATCTTTCCGATTGTCAAAAAAGGTTCCTACGACAAAACAGCAAGCGAGGATATACAAACCGACAGCGACGATGAAGAAAGCACAACGACGGCTTCCGGCGGCGGATATACATCAAAAATTCCCGTCGGCAGCGGACGCTATACCTTTGTCACCAACAGCGAAAGCAAATATCTTCAATATAATAAGTCCCGTCTGGGCGGATACAATCCGAAATATGCAAAAATCGGTCTTATTGATATTTCCGCATCCGAATCTTTCAGCAGCCTTTTCGAGCTGAATAAAATTGACTTTTACTGCGATAATTTTGATAGCGGAAAATACACCAAGTTTACAAAAATAAGCAACAATATTGAGCTTACCAATCTTGTATATCTCGGCATCAATTCTCAAGACAGCGTTCTTTCCGAGCCAAAGGTCCGCCGTGCAATTTCTCTTGCTCTCAACAGAGCCGAACTTGCCTCCGACGCCTTTGCGGGCTGCGCCGTCGCTTCGGCTCTCCCCTTCCACCCGTCATATTACAAGCTCAAGGGCTGCACTCTGCCGACTTTAAATCAAAAAACGGACAGTGCAATTGAGCTTCTTGAGGACGTAGGATATTCAAAAATCAACGATTCCGGTGCAAGATATAACGAGAATAAAGTCATGGATCTAACCCTGCTTGTAAACAGCGAAAACGATTTTCGCCGTTCTCTTGCACGCGGAATTCAGCAAGCACTCGAAAAGATCGGCATCAAGGTCACTATCAGAGAAGCCTCCTATTCCGACTACGCTTCTTCGATATCAAGTGACAGCTTCGATATGTATATCGGAGAAACAGAGCTTCCGAACAGCTTCGGACTTTTGAGATTTTTCTCGACCGACGGCGGACTCAGATACGGTATTTCCGAAAAAAGCGAAACGGCAAGAAATTATAACAAATACCTCGGCGGACAGGCGGATATGCAAAAGCTTATCGGCACGTTTTCCGACGAGCTTCCGTTTATCCCCATTGCATTCAGACAGGGCATCACCGTCAGCTCTGATAAAATAACGAGCGAAATCAAGACAGTTTCCGGCGACTGCTTTGCCAATATCGACGAATGGACGACGCAGTGATGGACAGAACCACCAATATACAATATTTAAAGGGAGTCGGTGAAAAAAGAGCCAAGCTTTTAGGGAAGCTCGGGATTTTCACCGTCGGCGATCTTCTGCGCTATTATCCGAGAGAATACACAGACTGGAGCAGGGTGACGAGCATCGCCGCCGCTCCGTTTGACGAGCCGTGCTGTGTTAAAGCGACCGTTGACCACAAGCCGAAGGGAGCCAAGGTCAGCAAGGGAATGACGATTTACAAAACCGTTGTGACCGACGGCGAGTCGCTTATGAACATCACGATTTTCAACAGCAAGTACACCGCCGAAGCCCTCGAAGCGGGCGAAGAATATCTCTTCTACGGAAAAGTCGGCGGAAATTTCCACCGACGCGAAATGTCCTCACCGCTGATTGAAAAAGCTTCAAGCGGTGAAAGGATTCATTCAATATACCACCTGACGGCAGGCGTCAATTCAAAATATATCGAAAAGCTTATACGTCAGGTATTTTCTTCCGGCAACGATTATTTTACAGATTGTCTGCCGCAGTCGCTCAGAGATAAGCTCTGCCTTATGGAGATTAACAAGGCAATTCACGAGCTTCACCTGCCGACAAACGAGGATATGCTTCACGAGGCACGGCGAAGAATTATTTTTGAGGAGCTTTTTATTTTCCAGCTCGGCTTAATGAAGCTGAAGGGCAACAGGAAAGAAACAACACCGGTTGCCGTCACACAGGATTATACCGACGAATTTAAACGTCTTTTGCCTTTCAGGCTTACGGGAGCGCAGAACCGTGCCGTCAGCGAAAGTATAAGTCAGATGACAAGCGGGATAACGATGAACCGCCTTTTGCAGGGCGATGTCGGCTCAGGCAAGACTGCCGTCGCCGCCGCACTGATTTATACCGTTGTCAAGAACGGATATCAATGCGCATTCATGGCGCCGACGGAAATTCTCGCTCAACAGCATTTCATAACATGCCAAAACTTTTTTAAAGATACAAACATTCATGCCGAGCTGCTGACAGGCTCGGTCACGGCAGCAAACAAACGGGCAATCAAAGAGCGCCTGAAAAGCGGTGAAACCCGGCTTATAATCGGCACCCATGCGCTGATTCAGGACGATGTCGAGTTCAGTGCCCTCGGTCTTGTCATAACAGACGAACAGCACCGCTTCGGCGTTAAGCACAGAGCGGCACTGAGCAAAAAAGGAGACAAGCCGCATACACTGGTCATGTCGGCAACACCCATTCCGAGGACACTTGCCCTCATGCTCTACGGCGATTTGGATGTCTCCGTGCTCGACGAGCTTCCGCCGGGCAGACAGCCGATTGAGACATATTACGTCACAGGTAAGCTCCGCGCAAGAGCCTTCGGCTATGTCAAGAAGCACCTCGATGAGGGTCGGCAAGGCTATATCGTGTGTCCCCTTGTTGAGGAGGGTGACGAGGATATCGCCGCCGCCGAGAGCTATGCGGAAAATCTTTCAAAAGGGTTTTTTAACGGCTACGAGGTCGGACTGCTCCACGGAAAGATGAAGTCGAAGCAAAAGGACGAGGTAATGTCACGCTTTGTTTCGGGTGAGGTCAAGCTGCTCATTGCCACAACGGTCATCGAGGTCGGCGTTGATGTGCCGAATGCCGTCATTATGGTTATCGAAAACGCCGAACGGTTCGGTCTTTCGCAGCTTCATCAGCTCAGAGGACGAATCGGCAGAGGACAATATAAATCAACCTGTATTCTTATCTCCGACGCCAAAACCGATGGTGCAAGGAAGCGCATGGAGATAATGACAAAAACGACCGACGGCTTTAAGATTGCCGACGAGGACTTGAAAATGCGAGGACCGGGCGATTTCTTCGGAGCACGTCAGCACGGGCTGCCGAACATGAAAATGGCGTCGCTGACCGACTCGGCATTATTAACCGAGGCTCACCGCTTTGCACAGGAGATTTTGTCAGACGACCTCAATCTTCAAAAAGCCGAGAACAGGAACCTGAACGCCGCAATTTATGAGCTGTTCAATTCGGAATATATAATGAACTGAAAACACCCGAGTTTCACTTGAAATTCGGGTGTTTACGCTATTAAATTATTTCCATTGAAAACTGCCGGAAAGGAGGGTTGCGCCTTTTTCCGAGACGGTGAGCAAGCCGCCGTCGACTGCTCCGATTTTTTCCGTTCCGTCGGGAAGGACTATCTTACAGTCGCATGGCTGCAGTGCGGTGATAAACGGAATATGACCTGCCATTATCGCCAAGTCGCCTTCAATTCCTCTCACGGTTAGCATCTGTGCCTCGTCGGAAAACTTGTTTCCGTCCGGCGAAGCTATCGTCAGTTTGAAAGTATTCATTGCGATAACCTCTTTGCCTTTTCAACAGCATCGTCAATCGTTCCGACAAAGAGGAATGCCGATTCGGGAAGATCGTCGTGCTTGCCTTCAAGAATCTCCTTGAAGCCCCTGATTGTCTCTGAGCGTGGAACATAAATTCCCGGGAAGCCTGTAAACTTCTCTGAAACATGGAACGGCTGAGACAGGAATCTCTGAACCTTTCTCGCACGGCTTACAAGCAGCTTATCATCATCCGAAAGCTCGTCCATACCCATAATGGCTATGATATCCATAAGCTCGTTATAGCGCTGAAGAACACGCTGAACCTCTCTTACAACTGCGTAGTGCTCCTCGCCGAGAGTCTCGGGATTGAGGATTCGGCTTGTTGATTCAAGCGGATCGACCGCAGGATAAATACCCTGTGAAGAAATACTTCTTGAAAGAACCGTTGTCGCATCAAGATGAGCAAATGTTGTTGCCGGAGCAGGGTCTGTCAGGTCGTCGGCCGGAACATAAACCGCCTGAACCGATGTAATCGAGCCCTTCTTCGTTGAGGTGATACGCTCCTGCAATGCGCCCATTTCCGTTGCCAAGGTCGGCTGATATCCGACGGCGGAGGGCATACGTCCGAGCAGAGCGGAAACCTCGCTGCCTGCCTGTGTAAATCTGAATATATTGTCAATGAAAAGGAGAACGTCCTGCTTCTCCTCGTCACGGAAATACTCAGCCATGGTAAGTCCCGAAAGACCAACTCTCATTCTCGCTCCCGGCGGCTCGTTCATCTGGCCGTAAACAAGTGCGGTCTTATTGAGAACGCCTGACTCCTTCATTTCATTGTAAAGGTCGTTACCCTCACGGGTTCTCTCACCGACGCCCGTAAAAACGGAAATACCGCCGTGCTGCTTTGCAATATTATTGATAAGCTCCATGATGAGAACCGTCTTTCCGACGCCTGCGCCGCCGAAAAGTCCGATTTTTCCGCCCTTGGCATACGGGCAGATGAGGTCAATAACCTTGATTCCGGTCTCGAGAATCTCGGTCGAGGTTGAAAGCTCGTCAAAGCTCGGAGCGGGACGGTGAATGTTCCACCTCTCCTCAGTTTTCGGAGTAGGTTCGTTGTCGACTGCCTCACCGAGAACGTTAAAAATTCGTCCGAGCGTCTCTTTGCCGACAGGCACACTTATTGCATGACCTGTATCGGTAACGGGCGCACCTCTTGTTAAGCCGTCTGTTGACGCCATAGCAATACAGCGAACGGTATTGTCTCCTATATGCTGGGCAACCTCAACCGTCAGCGTTTTTTCGCCGATAGGAACTGTCAGCGCATTGTTTATCTCGGGCAAATTGCCCTCATCAAAGCGCACGTCAACAACAGGACCCATAACCTGAGCTACGCTTCCTATATTTGAATTTTCCAAAAATATCACTCCTTAAAAGGATTATGCTCCACTGCCTGCGATGATCTCCGTAATCTCCTGAGTGATAGCACCCTGCCTTGCGCGGTTATACTGCAATCTGAGATCGTCAATCATCTGCTGTGCGTTCTTGCCTGCGGAATCCATCGCCGTTCTTCTCGCCACAACCTCGCAGGTGTAGCTCTCACGCACGGCGCCGAAAATAATTCCCGTAACATACTCGGGAACAGCCGTATCAAGAATGTATTCCTCGTTCGGTTCAAAAACCGTGCCGACACCGGACTGAGATTCTTCCTTTTCAAGCGGAAGCACCCATTGAACGGTCGCCTCCTGCGTCATCATCGAAACATAATGTGTGCTTATTATACCAAGCTTTCCGAATTCGCCGTTTTTGAACTCGGCGCAGAGCTTTTTTGCAAGGTTATAAGCATCAGCCGACGGATATTTTTCCGAGGAATTGACCCCTGCGCTATACCTTTCGCAAGCTCGCTTTCCTATAGGGATAAACTCGGCATCCGGATACTTTGCCGCTTCGCGGAATACATTGGCGTTATAGCCGCCTGCAAGTCCCCTGTCGCCCGCAATTACGATAAGCTTCACCTTATCGCTTGCATTGCCTGCGATGAACGGACTTTTTTTGCACTCTGCGCAAGCGGAAAGCTGACTGACTATTACTCCGAGAGCCGAGGAATAGTCTCGGCTTTTGAGCATTGCCGCCGTCGCTCCTCTTATTTTTGAGGAAGCGACAAGTCCCATCGCCTTGGTTAAATGCAGTGTGGAATCAACGCTTTTGATACGAATTCTGAGAGATTTTATATCAGCTCCCATTCATATCACCTCTGCATTTCCTTGAGCACAGTTTCGATTTCGTCTATGTCACACTGCTCAAAGGAGCCTGCTTCAAGGCGGTTGAGAAGCTCCTGCCTCTCCGCCTCAAGCTTTGAATAAAGCTCCTCCTCGTAAGTCTTGACCTTACTGACCTCAACGCTGTCAAGGAAGCCGTGAATAACGGCATAAATAATAACTATCTGACAGCCCGCTCTGAGCGGATGATTTCTGTCCTGCTTGAGAACTTCAACAATTCTTTCGCCGAGGGCAAGTCTTTTCTTTGTATCCGCATCAAGGTCACTGCCGAACTGAGCAAACGATTTAAGCTCAAGATACTGAGAATAGAGAAGCTTCAATTCACCCGAAACCTTTTTCATGCCCTTGAGCTGAGCCGAACCGCCGACTCGGCTGACCGAAATACCGGGGTTGATAGCCGGCATAATACCCGAATGGAAAAGCTCGGTTTCAAGGAATATCTGACCGTCCGTGATTGAAATAACGTTGGTCGGAATATAAGCAGAAACGTCGCCTGCCTGCGTTTCTATAAGCGGCAATGCGGTGATCGAGCCTCCGCCGTATTCATCGGCAACGCACGCCGAACGTTCAAGAAGCCTTGAATGGAGATAGAAAACGTCTCCCGGATAGGCCTCACGTCCCGGCGGACGTCGAATGAGCAGGGAAAGTGCACGGTAAGCTACCGCATGCTTGCTCAAATCGTCATATACAATGAGGACATCTCTGCCCTTTTCTCTGAAATACTCAGCCATAGCGCAGCCCGAATACGGTGCAATGTACTGCACGGGCGCACTCTCGGAAGCCGAGGCGGAAACTATAATCGTATATTCCATTGCTCCCGCTCTTTGAAGATTCTGAGCGAGCTGAACAACGGAAGTGTTCTTCTGACCGATAGCAACATAGATACAGATAACGTCCTTGCCCTTTTGGTTGATTATCGTGTCAACGGCGATTTCGGACTTACCCGTCTGACGGTCGCCGATGATAAGCTCACGCTGACCTCTGCCGATGGGAATCATGCTGTCAATTGCCTTGATACCCGTCTGAAGCGGAACACAAACGCTCTTGCGCTGAATAATTCCGGGGGCTTCGGACTCGATCGGATGAGTTGCCTTGCAATTAACGGGTCCTTTGCCGTCGATCGGCTCGCCGAGTGCATTAACGACTCTGCCGAGAAGCTCCTCGCCGACGGGAACAGAGAGAACCCGTCCCGTTCTGCTGACTTTTGAGCCTTCCTTTATCTTGTCAGTCTCGGACATAATTGCAACCGAAACGGTCTCCTCCTCGAGATTCTGCGCAAGGCCGAAGCTTCCGTCCTCAAACTCAAGAAGCTCACTTGCCATGCAGTTACGCAAGCCGTATACCTTTGCAATTCCGTCGCCGACAAGGATAACCGTGCCTGTCTCCGCCATTTCGATTTTTGATTTATAATTTTTGATTTGTTCTTTTATAATGTTGCTGATTTCCTCAGGTCTGGCGTTCACCTATACATCGCTCCCTTCAATTCATGCAACTTCTGTTTAACACTGCCGTCGATAACCTTGCCGTCAACCGTGACCTTCACGCCTCCGATAAGTGATTTATCGACACTGCAATCAAGCTCGACTCTGTGACCGCAAAGATCTTCAAGCTTTGATTTGAGGGCAGTTTTTTCATCCTCTGTCAATTCAACTGCGCTGATAACCTCCGCCGTCGAAACTCCGTCAGCGGCGTCGCTCAGCTTTTTATAATCCGATATACAATCCTTCAGCGTGTGAATCCTGCCCCTGTCGCAAAGAAGGCACAGGAAAGAGACCACCGTTTCGGGAATTTTTCCGCCGAATGCACTTTCTAACGCACCGACGCGCTCCTGCTTCGGAATATCCGGAGAGGAAAGAAAATCAATGTATTCGGGGTTTTCTTTCATTAAGTTCAGAACAATATCGAGAGCCTCGGAATATTCCTTGACGCTCCCCGTCTCCAATGCCAGCGCAAAAAGCGCCTCGGCATATTCGTTACTTATCTGAGCCATCGCCGTCACCTATCCCCTCTATGAAAGAGTCGATAAATTTCCGCTGATCATCCGAATCAATCTCACGCTCGAGCATTTTCTCGGCAACGAGCGTTGAAACGTCGGCGATCTGATGCTTGATATCGTCCGAAGCTTTTTTCTTTTCCAGCTCAATCTCACTCTGAGCCTGACGGAGCATACCGTCGGCCTTTTCCTTAGCGTCCGTGATGATTTTTTCGCTTCTTCTGTCTGCTCTTACGGTGGCGTCCTTGATCATCTCGTCAGTTTCCGCCTTGACCGTTTGAAGCTTGTCCTCGTATGTTTTCTTATCGGCGAGGGCGGCATTTTCAGCCTCCTGCGCTCTTTCGTACTGTGCGTCAACATTAGCCTTGCGCTTGTCAACGAACTTACGCACACGGGCATAAAGAAACTTCTTGAACAAAAGGAAAATTATCAGAAGATTGCAAAGCGAGATCAGTATCTGCCATATATTGACCGATATGACATCAAGATTTTGCATTACAAATTCACTCCCGACAAAATCAGATTAAGTTCATAAGAATATCAACAAGTCTGCTCGGAGCAACGAAGATGAGAAGAATTGCGATAACAAGGGCGTAAAGACCCGTTGTCTCGGCAATGGCACAACCCATGATCATGGTCGTTGTAACGTTACTCTTGCATTCGGGCTGACGGCCGATAGCTTCACAAGCCTTGGCAACTGCGTTACCTTCACCGATACCGGGGCCGATACCTGCGATCATTGCCATACCTGCGCCGAGAGCGCAGCATCCGAGAATAATTCCGATTGCGATTGCTGTCATAATAATAACCTCCGTTTATTTATGCGACTTTTTTCCTTGCCGCTTTTTTCTGTTGTCTTTTTTCCTTTCGCTTCTGCCACTCCTCAATCGGGAATGCACCCGAAACATAGATCATAGTGAGCATTGCGAAAATGAAAGCCTGCATACATCCGCTGAAAATGTCGAAATACAGCGACAAAATAGCGGGAAGTCCGATCTGGAACAGCGGAAATTCGCCGATTTTATCGGGAATCCAGCCCAACAAAGCGTGCGACACAGCCTGCAAGCCTGCCGCAACGAGAGCTGAAATGACCGAACCCGAAAGCACGTTGCCGTAATGACGAAACGACATTGAAACAGGTGTTGCAAATTCGCTGATAACGTTAAACGGCGTCAGCACGGGAACAGGCTCTGTGAAGCTCTTGAGATAATTGAGAAAACCTCCCTTGAGCTTGTAGTGCGTAATAAGCACAAAAACGATAACTGCCCAACCGGCAACAACGTTGATATCCGAGGTCGGCGGAAAAATTCCGAGCATTGACGAAAGGCTTGAAAAAGCCGAAAGCGCCATAATTCCGCAGACGAACGGCGAAAACTCCTTGAAATATTCGCCCATGTTGTCCTTTACAAGGTCATCGGTCTTTTCTACTATCCATTCAGCTATTGTCTGCCGCTTCGAGCTGCATTCTTCGGTCAAGCCGTGCGTGAAGAAGAGACAGAGGAAGAAAAGAGAAATCATAATAAGCCATGTGTTGACCTGACTTTCCGTTATCGGGAGATCCTGTATCGGCATATGAATTGTAAAGAAAATTCTTGCGCCGGCAATTGCAACACCGTCCGAAGCAGGCTTGGTCAAAACCTGCAACGCCATTGCGCCGACGAGCGGCAGAATCATCATAAGTATCAGCAAGGCATCAACAAGCCTGAAGCCTATGCTTCTTTTATTCATTCGGCAACACCTCCGTGTATGAATTTTATATCAATCGTTATTTTTGAATAACGGTCTGAAAAGGATAGCGATTCTCGGGAAAAGCAAGGGTAAAAGAACCGCAATGGGGTTAAAGCACTTGAAAACGCAACCTACGGCGGCAAAAGCCACAAGCATGAGTGTTCGCAGGGACTGCGACAGCTTCACCTTTTTCTTTGCGTCCTTCTCTTCAAGGAGAACAGCCTCCTGAACCGTATAGCCCATCAGGAAAAAGTTTAGCACAGCCGCGGTAAAGCCGAGCAAATTGCCAAGCACAACCTTATAGCTCCAATAATTGAGAAGAAGGAAAACAAGCTCCATGACCGCACTGAATATCAAAGTGAAAGCGGCAATGAAAAGCGTTTCTTTTTTTACGGTGGCATCAATCTTTTGCACCTGCTGCACCTCCCATAAATTCCGTTACAGATAATTCGCTCACCTAATTTGAAATTATAACATATCTTTTCAATAAAGTCCACTAAATAAAAATCAACTTTTGTTAACATTAAGACAATAGCATGCTTTTGTTAAAAACGTCAAATATCGCAAAAAAGGACCGTGCCGATTGGGGCACAGTCCGTTAATCCTGCTATGTTTATTTGAGCGCTCTTTCAAGCCAGATCGTTCCGATATCCATCGCATTGTAAAGTCCGTGCTTTTCGCTTTTCTTAACTATGCGCTCCTTTGGACGGCAATCGGGATCTGTGTTGAGGAGCTGAATGAGGACCCTGTCCGGAACCTCAATATCCCCCTGCGTCTTTTTGCTCATAATCTGAATCATAATAACGTACGGGTCATTCATGTTTCCGTAATAGATCATGTTTCCGCTTCGAACAAGAGGCTTGCCTCTGTAGGTGAGAAACTGATCTCCCTTTTTCTTAACTGCCATTTATATCAGCCTTTCTTAATCTTTGAGATAATTTTTAACCAAGGACTGGAGCAACTCATCACGGTCTATCCTTCGGATAAGACTTCTTGCGTTATTGTGAGTGGTGATATATGTCGGATCCTCGGAAAGAAGATAGCCTACGATCTGACTGGTGGGATTGTAGCCCTTCTCACTCAGCGCATTATAAACGGCTTTTAATATCGATTTCATTTCCTTCTCATGGTCTTCCTTTATGGAAAACTGAATCGTTTTATCCGTCATTGCAAACACCTCCGCTTAGTTTCATTTTATTATATACCAAAACGGGGAATATAACAAGTAGAAAAATGAAGATATTTATAAATTTTTTGTTAACACACCGGTTTACTGTGCTTTAACATAGGTAACCGACACGGATTCGGCATTCTTTTGAATAAGAGTAAGCTCCGTTTCTCCGATTTCGGCAATGTATGTGTTGGATACGGTCATTCCTGCCAGGCTCACATAATTTATTTTCACCTCGCACCGACCGTTTTCGTTGAGAGAAAGCGTGTACGTTCCGTCGGTTGAGATACCTGCAAGCGAAATCCTGACCGTCGAATAGTCAACAAATTCGTATCCCGATGCCGTGTTGAGCCTTGATACCCATTTGCCGAGCAGAGCTTCGGCATATTTCGCCGTATCGCCTGTCGGTGCGGTCGGTTTATCCGTTTTCCGGACAGTCGTTTCTTGCTTCTGCGTCGTTTTTTCCGTTGTCAATTCGGTTTCATCGGTTTTTACAAGTGTAAAATCGAACGAGCCCTTTGTGTCCTTGAGTGTAAGTGTATCCTTATCCTCGTTCAGCGACGCTTCAAATGAGCGTTCAATTGAAAGTCCGCCGTAAATATTACCTTTGACCGTCAATATATGCTTTTTTGAATCAAGGTCATATTCGTCGGAATATGTTCCGCCTACCGTCTGACCGAGAACAATAACCGTCAGTCTTCCGTCCTCGCCGAAGCGGACGGTGCTGACCTTTGAAGCGACGGTACCAGTTGAGGTATTCTTCCAAACTCCCTGTATTTCCTCGATAAATTCGTTGGCAACCTTTTCGTCCTTGTTTCCTATCCTGCCCGTATTATAAGCATTGATAACAAACACTGCGGTAAATATCAGCAAAGCGACAACAACAACCGACGCTATCAGCCATTTAATATATTTCATTTTTTCTCCTCCTTTTCGGAAGTCGGAGGGGTTATTTAAATTTCATCAGACTATATTCATAAAACCCCTCAGTCGGCTTCGCTGACAGCTCCCCTAAATGGGCATCCATTACGGTTTCATCTGACCTTGGGTCGATGTGGGCTTGCCTCCCCTACAGGGGCGCCGAGAAAAGATTCCTGCCGTTTTGCCCGTGAAAAGCTTCCTCAGCCCTCGTACTCGCCGATCTCGATTTTCTCGATAACAACGTCATCAAACGGTTTGTCCATTAAGTCAACCCTTGTCTTGGCAATTTCATCAACAACGTCCATTCCGTCATAAGCCTGACCGAAAACGGTGTGCTTAAAATCAAGCCACGGAGTTCCGCCGACCTTTTTGTAGTCCTCGATACACTGAGCCGGGAACATCTTTTCGCCGATCATTTCCATCTGACCCATGAGGTTGCCGTCAACCGTGCCTGCCTGAACGATAAAGAACTGGCTGCCGTTTGTGCCCGGGCCTGCGTTCGCCATTGAGAGTGCACCTCTGAGGTTGTGCAATCCGAGGTCAAATTCATCCTCGAATGAGCCGCCCCAGATACTCTCGCCGCCTCGTCCCGTTCCTGTCGGGTCGCCGCCCTGAATCATAAAGTTGTTGATAACACGGTGAAAAATAATTCCCTCATAGTAGCCGTTCTTGGCATGTGTCGTGAAGTTTTCGACCGTTTTCGGGCACTCATTCGGAAAAAGTCTGAACTTGATTGTACCCCTGTTTGTTTTCATAATTGCAATCATGTCGCCCTTCGTGGGCATGGAAAGCTGTGAAGCCATAATCTATTCCTCCGATTTGTTTAATGGAATAATTATAGCATTTCACAGCTTTAATTGCAAGATGTTAAGATTTTAAAAAAATGTTGTAACGGAATTCGACTTATGATATAATTATTTTGTGTAATTATAATTTCAAATCGTCAAGACTTTTGAATTCATAGCCCTGTTCCCTCGCATAGTCTATAATCCGTGCCATTGCTCCCGCATTGTCAGACGAAACGGCGTGCAAAAGGATTATCGCACCGGGGTGCAGACGTGCCGTTACTTTTTCAAAAGCATAATCTGCGCCCTTTTGCGCTTTTGTGTCCCAGTCGGCATAGGAAAGCGACCAGAATACACTCGTATATCCGAGAGAGCCTACAAGCTCGAGCGCACATTCCGAGTATTCCCCTTTAGGAAATCGGAAATACGGCGATGTGTACCCGAAATTTGAGCGCAGATAATTATCGCAGTCCTGAATTTCCTTTGCCATCTCACTGCGGCTGATTTCATCAAAGCTCGGATGTGTTGTCGAATGATTTCCGACGATATGGCCTTCCTTTATCATTCTTGCAATGACCTCGGGAGCGGATTTCAGCTCATCGGCGGTGCAAAAGAACGCAGCCTTTACCTTCTTCTCCTTAAGAGTATCGAGAATTTTCTCCGTGTAGCCGTTATCGTAGCCGCAGTCAAAGGTCAGATAGAGTACCTTGCTTTGCGACTTGGTGTCATAAGTCACGGCCTTGAAATTTTTACTCTCAAAAAATTTTTCCGAGTCAACGGAGATTTGATGAGGCTTTCCGTCCTTGGCGACACCGTATGAATGTGATATTTTCGCAGTCGAAAGCCCTCTTGAATTCTCGGGATCCGCACAGGTGAGCGTCACCGGCTCAAGCGCAGGATAACCCGTATAGGTCGCCGCCGCTTTCTGCCCTGTTTTTCCGGCGACATTTTCCGCCGTTGTAACTTTGTTTGTCATGTCGTCGGGCATATCGGCTCCGCACGAGCACATAAGCAGAAGCATTATTCCCGATATAATTATTGATATTATTTTTTTCAATATAATCACCCCATACTATTTTTACCGAAGGAAGTGATATTATGAAAATCAAGAGAATTATTTGCGTATTGCTGACTGCCGTTACGGTTTTCACATGTTTGCCGTTCTCCGTTTCGGCAAAGGAAATCATAACAGCCGATTATGTTGAGGACGAGGTCGTATTCGAGTACGCCCCGCCGATATCCTCGGGCGGTGTGCGGCGTGCGCCTGCGGCTTTCCGTTCAATGCTCAAGGCTCTCGGAGTAACGGAGCTGAAAGCACTGGATAATTATGATGACGCAATTCATACAAGCTCGGTTTCCTCGGAATCGACAACATATGTTGCAAAAATCAGCGGTGACGTTGAAAAAACCTGCCGTAAGATTGAAAAGATCAGCGGCGTCAGATATGCTGAGCCGAATTATCTGCTTGAAACCTACGGCTATACAGCACCTTTGGAAATAACAAACGGTTTAGCTAATTATACAAATTATGAAAAATGGTACCTCGATACCGTCATGAACATTCCTGCGGCGTGGGAAAAATACCAAACCTGCGGTGAGGGCGTGACAGTCGCGGTCATTGATAACGGCTTCTACATTGATGCGGCCGACTTCCCGACCAATCTTTGGGACGACGGAAACGGCAATCACGGCAGGAATACGGCAAGCGGCAATTACGACATCAGCCCTGCTCTGCGTCCCGACGGTTCTGCCCTCAACGACAGTGCACACGGATCAAATGTTGCCGGAATTATCGGAATGGCTTCAAACGGAAGCAATTTTGTCGGAGCGGCTTTCGGCACCGAGCTCATGCTTATCAAGGTGGCGGAAGACAATTACACCGCTTCCGACGTCAAAACCAGAATAACAAGCTCCGCCGTTGCAAATGCAATAGTTTATGCACGCGTTAACGGTGCCGATGTTATCAGTATGTCGCTCGGAATCAATAACGCCTACCCGACGGCAATCAAGAACGCCGTTGACGACGCTTATGCGGACAGCATATGCATTGTTGCGGCGGCGGGAAACAACGGCACGGGAACATCGTCGTTGCTCGCCTACCCTGCCGCGGCAAACAACGTTATCGGCGTAATGGCAAGCAGCAAGACAAGCACGTCCGAGCTTACCACGTTCTCAAACTATGACCAAGACAACGGTCAGTATTATGATATTGTTGCTCCGGGCGAGGCAATAGTGGGATGCGGAATTGAAGCCGGACGGTTTTCCGTTATGAGCGGTACTTCTCAGGCCACGCCCCTTGTTGCTGCGTGCATTGCGTTGTACGCTTCGGTTTATCCCGAACAAACCGTTGACAAGATTTTTAACTCTCTAAGAGAATTTTCCGGACCGGCCGCGACTTCAAATCCGACGGTTTCAACAGACACGACCTATACATACAAAATGCTCGACGCCGTAAAGTTTCTTGACTTCGGAGCAACCAAGCCCAAAATAGAATTCAATCTCAACACGACGGTGATTCACGATTCGGCAAAAGAATATATCTACGGACTCGACGAGGGCTTTGCAGACATTGCAAGCTATGTCACCGTCAAGGACGGCACAGGCACTGCTGAGTTAGTCCAAACCGCCAACGGCAACGGAACAGGCTCACAGCTCAAAATATATACGCTGAAAGGAGAGCTTTACAAGACGTTTACGATTATTATATTCGGCGACGTTAACGGCGACTGTAAAGCCGATGGCATGGACGCCGTAATAATGGGCTGCATGACTAACGGCATGGGCGAATATGACAACTGTGTAACTTTCGCAGCGGATGTTGATTTTGACGGCAGCGTTTCCGATACCGATATCGAGACTGTCAAAAAATACGCAATTAAAACCGGTTATATTTCACAAATAAGATAATTTCAGTTTCCGACAATCATCATCATTTCATCAACGGATATATCAGGCTGAAGCGCTTTATTTATTGCCATTCCGATCAGCTCCGATGCGCGTTCAATCACAATATCAATTTCCCTCGGCGTGATTATCATGTTTCGGTTAGCCTGCGGAATATCGCTTTTTGAGCCGGTCAGGTCATTTACAAGCGTTCCGACATCAACAACAGTCGGAATGCCTACCGAAATGACGGGAATCCCGACGGAGCGTTCGGTTATTTCTTTCCTTGCATTGCCGACTCCTGAGCCCGGAATTATTCCCGTGTCGGAGAGCTGAACTGTAGTTCCGAGTCTCGAAAGCCTCCTTGCGGCAAGGGCATCAACAACTATCACGGCTGACGGAGAAACGGAATTTACGATGCCTTTCACCGATTCCGCCGCCTCAAGTCCCGTTCTGCCAAGCACACCGGGCACAAAGCCGGCAACGCTTCTGAGCTCGCCGAGACCTATCTCCTCGGACAGCGATTTATCAATATGACGTGTGGCAAGCACCATCGAAACGCTTTTCGGTCCTACGGCGTCGGGCGTAATATCGGTGTTTCCCAAGCCTGCCACAAGCACCGCTCCGTCATCGGGAAGAAGTGACCTGAGCTGTTTTGCAATTGCTTCAATCGTCTCCTCACCGTTTATCGGATTTTTGGTCAACTGAGGAATCTCGGCGGTAATATAGGTGCCGACGGGCTTTCCGAGAGCTTCACTTCCCTTTTCGTTGAGAATTCTTATTTTGGTGAAATTTACTTCACCCTCGGTAAATTCGCAGCTTTCCACTCCCTCGGGCTCTTTATTGCCGAGTATCTCCCGTTTTTCGAGTGCAAGATCGGTTCTTGGTTCCATCTTTTATCGCTCCAATCGGTATATTTGAAAAATTATCCGTTTTTTTAAATAAAATATCAAAAAACACTTGCATTTTTCAATGTTTAATGATATCATAACTAACTGTGTAATGCATTTATTAAAGGAGGTGCAACAATGGCAAACATTAAATCAGCTAAGAAAAGAGTGCTTGTTAACCAGACCAAGGCTGCACGCAACAAGTCAAGAAATTCTGCAATGAAAACCGCTATCAAAAAGGCACACGTTGCTGCTGAAACAAACGCAGCAGATAAGGAAGCAGTTGTCAGAGCCGCTATCAAAAAGGTAGATCAGGCTTGCGCAAAGAACCTTATTCACAAGAACAACGCTGCCAGAAAGAAATCGGCTCTTTCAAAGCTTCTCGCAGACTAATCTGAATAAACATGACGGACGGATTTTTCCGTCCTTTTGTTTTTTACATATAAATTCATTTGTGTATAAACCATGAATTTATTTCAAAAAGGCTTGACTTTGTATTGTTCTTATACTATAATTAGGAAAATAAAACATTTGGAGGTTTTAATTATGTGCGATGTTATAAAGAAGATTTTTAAGGTAGTCGGCATTCTTGTTGCTATCGCCGGCGCTGTTGCAGGCGTTTATTATCTCGTAACAAAGGTTCTTCCCTGCAAGAACGAGGTTGCCGATGACGACGAGAGCGATTACGTTTCATGCTCATGCTGTGATGCAGAGGAGCCTGTTGAGGTAGAGGCTAAATAAACAAATTTTATAAAAACGGGAGTAAGCTTAACCGCTTACTCCTTTTTCATTTGCTTCGTGGCTTTGTCACAGCCGAAACGACAAGTCCGGATATAAGCGCCGTTGCGATTCCCGCCGCACCCGCGCCTAAAGGTCCCGTCAGTATTCCGAGCCAGCCTTGCTCGCCTATCGCCTTTTCCGTTCCCTTGGCAAGCGTGTAGCCGAAACCCGTCAGAGGTACCGTTGCACCGCAGCCTGCAAAATTGACAAGCGGCTGATAAAGCCCCAAGGCCTCAAGCGCAACGCCCAGCACAACAAAAGTCACAAGGATTCTCGCCGGGGTTATATTCGTTGCGTCAATAAGAGCCTGACCGATCACACAAATAAGTCCGCCTATTAAAAATGCCGTTAAAAATTCCATAAAATCACCCTGACATTATTTTCTTTCGTGCCATGGGTTTTATTCTATGGAAATTTATAGGCAAAATAAGCAAAGCTTTTATTTGATTGCACCGATTAAAACATAAAGCGAAACGACAAGAATAAGAAAATTGCGTCTTGTGTATATTGCCACCGCCGCACCGAGAAACGAGAGAATAATACCGATTGTTATACCGATAATACGTATTGTCCGCTCTGTGACAAATGATGAGAGAATTTTTCCGCCGTCAAGCATAGTGACGGGCAGAAGATTGAAAACCGCAAGACTTAAATTTATCTGCGCCGCTTCATCAAGCTTAAAGAGGCGGCAAAAGAGCATTAAAATCAAATTGACCGTAGGACCTGCCGCCGCAATGACAATTTCGGGGATTTTCGGCAGGATTCTTGCTCCGCAGTCAATTCTCATTCCGAAATAGCCGAGAGTAACGCTTTTTGCCCTTTCACCGAAAAAAGTCATCGCCGTCAGATGTCCGAGCTCGTGGAGAATACAAAAAACAAAACACATCAAAATATTCTCATTTTTGAAAACCACAAGCATCAGCGTCAGAACGGCGATGAAATAATAATCAATTATAACGGGTACTCCCCGTATGCGAAGCCTCATACCTCACCGTTTTCGTGCGGCAGATATAATAACGGATTTTCTGTTTTGCCGTCAACAATAATCTCAAAATGAAGATGCGGCCCCGTGCTTCTGCCGGTGCTGCCGACAAGCGCGATAACCTCACCGGCACGGATAACGTCGCCCTTTTCGGCAATTATTTCCGAGCAATGACAATAGAGCGTTTCACTGCCGTCACGGTGAACAACGCTTATGTAATTGCCGCCGACACTGTTGCTGCCAACCTCGCTGACGATGCCGCTGTATGCCGCCCTTATTTCCGTTCCCAGATCCGCTGCGATGTCAATACCCGAGTGCATCAGATATTCGCCCGAAACGGGATTGGTTCTGTTTCCGTACTCCGAGGTTATTTCTCCGTGAACCGGAACGGTTATTTCTTCGTCACTTTTGAAAAGAGACATAACAGCCATAGCTTCGCCGTCGGCGGCGCTTTTTACGGTATTTACACTCTGTTTTTTGCTTGTTTGCTCCCGCTCCGCCGTCTGTTCATCTTCCGACGTCTCCGATTTCTTGATAACCTTTTTTGCCGAGGACGCAATTTCTTCTGCATCCATGTCAACGGACATTATTCTGTTATACTCATTCCTGATAAATTCAAACGTCTGCGGACTCAGCCTGCCGATAAGAAATATCGATGCAACGGCAAGAATACACACAACAAGCTGAACAAGCATCACCGTGTTGACGGGGCTGCCTTTCTTCTCCGCCGGCGCAGTTTGCTCTGTCTTTTCTTTCGGTCTTGCTACTGCCTCATCCATACAATCACCTCAGATAAATTGTATGCCGAAAATAAAATATAAATAACTCAAAAAGGTACATATAAGTCATTTTTTGTTTACAAATAATCAGCAATTCGTCTATTGACTTTTTTATATTCAAATGCGATAATTTAGGCAATAATTAAGATAATAAAAGTATATTCTTCTCAGTGGGAGGTACTAAGTATGTCTAAAAAAATTAACTATCCTCTTTACGAGGTTCAGCCTTTTTCATCCGTAAAAGAAATGATTGAGCTTGCCGTCCGTGACGCAGGCGACAAAATAGCATATAAATTTAAGATTGATGACGACGTCCATGAAATTACCTTCTCGGAGTTCTATGAAACTTTAAAAAAACTCGGCGCATTTCTCCACGAAATCTCCGATGATAAAAGACATGTTGCCTGTATCGGAAAGAACTCCTACGATTGGATAACGGCATATATTACGACGCTTCGCGGCAACGGCGTTTTTGTTCCGCTCGACAAAGATCTGCCGGAAGCGGATATTATTCACGTCATAAACAACAGTGAGTGCACAGTCATTTTCTGCGACGGAAAATTTGAGGAGTTTTTCAAAAATAATCTTGATAAGCTCCCGGGTGTCGAGCATTTTATCGTCTTTGATAAGGAAGATGACGACGGAATGTTCCTTTCCTATTCAAAGGCACTTGAAAAGGGCGCCGAGCTTGACCCTTCGGCGTTTCTTGCCGAGCAGAGTGATCCGAATGAGCTGAAGCTTCTTGTTTACACATCGGGCACAACAGGCTTTTCCAAGGGAGTTATGCTCTCCGAGCACAACCTTGTTTCGAGCGTCTATTACGGACTCATGGTCTCCACGGTCTACGACACGGGGCTTTCCCTGCTGCCCTATCACCACACTTACGAGGCGGTCAGCGATATTCTTGTTTCTTTCCACCATCATTCAACGCTCTGCATCAACGAAAGTCTGCCTGCAATCCTCAAAAACCTTATTATTTATAAGCCTTCATACGTTTACGTTGTGCCCGCAATTGCCGAGTCGATGTACAAGCGCATAATCAAAAACATCAAAAAGCAGGGCATGGAGGAGCAGTTCAACGAACTTGTCAAAAAGAGCAACGAGCTTCGTGCTCAGGGCATCGACAAGCGCCGTGAGTTCTTCGGATTTATTCTTGAGGGCTTCGGCGGTAAGCTGAAAAAAATCGTATGCGGCGGCGCACCGATAAGACCTGAGGTTGCAAAGTTCTTTGACGATATCGGACTTGACCTCATCAACGGCTACGGAATCACGGAGTGCTCCCCTCTTGTATGCGCCAACCATGATATGTACAATGATTTCAAGACGGTAGGCATCAAGCTCCCCTGCATTGAATGGAGAATAGACCAGCCAAACGACGAGGGAATCGGAGAAATATGCGTCAAGGGCGACATTGTAATGATTGGCTACTACAAGCAGCCCGAGCTGACGGCCGAGGTACTCAAGGACGGTTGGTTCTACACGGGTGACTACGGTTACATCAATGAAAAGGATCAGCTCGTTATCTCAGGCAGAAAGAAGAACATCATCGTTCTCAACAACGGCAAAAATGTCTGCCCGGAGGAAATCGAGGGCTATATTCAGGATATAGACTATATCAATGAGGTTGTTGTCAGCGGCGAAAAGGACAAAGACGGCAACGAGAGCAGCCTGACCGCCGAGGTATATCTTGAGGAAAAGAAAACACCCGCCGAGGTTCTCAAGAGCATTAAAAAGGCATGTGTCGAGCTGCCTATCTACAAGCAGATAACAAAGGTCAAGATACGTGACAGCGAGTTCCCGAAAACAAGCTCGAACAAAATCAAGCGTTTCTTTAAAGAAACCACCGAAACCGTCAAGGAAAAGACGGAATCCATGATTGAAACCGTTTCCGAAAAATATAACGAGTATAAAGAAAGCAAGGACTCGGGCGATAAAAAAGAATAATCTCACGGTGAGCTGCCAAAAAGCGACGGCTCACCGTATTTTTTTGAGACCCGAGCCGCTTTAAAGGCATATAATGTAACAGGATGTTAAAAATAAGGTCAACGGATATTGATCCGCGGTGACATCCTGTCCGCAGAAATGCCGCAATCGTAAGATATCCGTTTAAATATAAAGCCGACGGTCAAAAGGATATCCGCCGTCGGCAAATATATGATTGACATAATTCTCCGAATAAGATAAACTGTAGTTACGGTAAAACTTTATTTCGGAGGATTTTTTATGAATAAAGAGGCTTTTAAGCGTTCGTTTCGTATTATAAAAAGAAAAAAATGGCCCATCGTTTTAGCCGTATTGATTGTAATTGCGGTGATATCGGCACCGATCGTTTCAAATGCCGTCGCTCTGCACAAAAGATACACGGCCAAAAGTCCCATTGCGCTCTCGAACATCTATGTCAAAAAAACAGATCAGAATAAAATCAACCTGATTGCTCACAGAGGCTTTTCCTGTCAGGCGCCCGAGAACACCATTGCGGCAATCAAAAAAGCCGCAGAATACGGCTTCGACACAGTTGAAATCGACATAAGACAAACCGCCGACAGCGTTTGGGTTGTTTCTCACGATGCCGACATCAAGGGCATGACAGACAAGAGCGGTAAAATTTCGTCCTATACGTACTATGATCTGATAACCGCCGACATTGATAACGGCGCAAATCACAAAAACTACGGCGGATTAAAAATCGCTACCCTTGACCAAATGCTTCAGGCTTGCCTTGCAAACAACGTCAAACCGATGATAGAAATAAAGGACTATACCGACGAGGGACTTGACACACTGCTGCAAATCATCGACAAAAACGGCTTCACCGAGTCCTGCTCGGTAATCTCGTTTGACCGAAACGCCTTAAACAAGGTCAGAGAGCGCAATGGTAAGATAGAACTCTATGCACTCGTCTCGAAGCTCGACAAGGATACTCTTAAACAGTGTCTTGACGACCCGACGATCGGCGTCAGCTTCAACGGACATCAGAGGATCAATAACGAGAAGAAGATCAAGCAGCTCAGAGACGCCGGAATACCCCTCGCCTGTTGGACGGTTGACGATAAGGAAACCATGCGGAAATATTACGAAATGGGCATCACAACATTCGTAACGAACAGGATTTATAAGAAATAAGTTTTTTAATTATTAAATTATAGCTTGAGAAAGACCTCGCGGAGAATCTACTCCGCAAGGTCATTTTCTTTATTTAACAGTAACTGATAATTGTGCTTTGATTTAACCAAACGGAAACGATCAGCATACCTTTTTGAAAAATAAAATGATATACTCTATTATCTTTTTAAACAGAATTTTCAGCCTTCCGAAAAATCCGAGATGTTCGGACGGATCCTCCGGATTATCCCCCGCAATCTCTGCATTTTGACCGATAAGGTTCAGATATTCGTTATACTCTGCCGATGTTTCAAGAAGCTCTTCCGATGACTTTGTCTGATCAATTCTCGCAAGAAGCACACCTGCCTGATTGAGCAAATCAACATCAGATTGATCTATCTTGCCGTCATGGTTACAGTCGGCTGCCATCCATGCATCCTCACCGACCTGCTCGCGGGTGAGCATACCGTTTACAATCATGCTGACTGTCACAGCGTCCTGCCCGTCATACCATCCGTCACCGTTGACATCGCCGAAAATGATAATAGAATATGCTTCAACCACATTGTTTGATTTGTCAATCAATTTCACGGCGACGCCCGTTGCAACAGGGCCCGAATACTCAAGCTGTGCATTGCCCTTAACCTTAACATAGTTTTCTTCAAAATCTCTTTGCGACATTCCGGGTTTCAAGCCATATATATGTGATTCCTTGATTTTCGTCGATGAGCCTTCCTTTGCAATCAACATAGGCTTTTCCCCAACCAAAACCGTTCCGTCGTACATTTGGAACTCAACCTCATTAAGGTCAAAATCAAGAGTTGAATCGACTTCATATTTCACCGTAACCTTTGTAGAACCCGATATATTCTCCAATACCTTGAATTTCAGAGTTGCAAGGGCACCGTTACCGGTGTGATTCTGTGCAGCTAATCCATCCTCCCACAGCATCGTGTACGGTTTTGCATCAATGTCGTTTGCAAAAACGGAATTTCCGTTGCCTAACAATCCGTTATCCGTAGCCTCAACAAGCCCAAGATAATTCGAATCATAATCGACACTTATTTTTAAAGCTATAATTCCCGGATTGTTATAAATCGTTATCGGAACACTTATTGTATCTCCGGTATAAGCTTCAACATCAGCAACCTCAATGGTCGGAGAATTATATTTCGGAGGTTCCTGAGTTTCATCGGAAACATTTACAAAGCCGTCCGCCGTTCCGAATTTCACCTCGTCAAGATCGGAATTGAAAACGGAGCCATCATCCAACGAAACTCTTATATCTGTTTTTCCGTTCGGAGCTGTTTCAAGAATTTCAAAAGTCAATACCGCTACAGTTCCGTTTTCTGTATAGTCCTTATTTGAGAGTGCATCCTCCCAGAGCAAGGTATAGGGGTTCGAAGTTAAATCATTTCCGAAGGTTGCAGCCGTTTCGGGGAAAATATCTCCGTTTGAGGCCTTTACTAATTTCAGAACATCTTTATCGTAGCTGACAAACATACGCAAAGAAATTATTCCCGGATTGTCGCTTATTTGAATTTTTACGTTCACCGTATCTCCTTTTTTACCGGATACATCGGATATTGAGATCATCGGAGCTGCGGCTACCGCTATTGTAACCATTGAGAAAGAAATAAGTACAACTAAAAATACCGATAATACTTTTTTCACTGTGTTATTCTCCTCTCTCTATATAAGAGTAACATTCCAATCAGCAAGATATCTTTTAAGAATAACAACATCCTTTGTGTTGACAACGCCGTCACCGTTTACATCTGCATTCTTTTCGTCAATCGTAACATCTTTCCAGTTTGCAAGATATCTTTTAAGGATAACCAAATCCTTTGAGTTGACAACACCGTCGCCGTTAACGTCGCCCGGAGTCCGATTAACTATTTCGACGCTTCCGTTGACAGAGACAATCTTAACGTTATCCAAATCGTAGTTAAATGTTGAGCCGCTGTCAATGGCGATTTCAACAGGAGTTGTTCCGATCTCTGCGTCCTCAAGAACCTTAAATGTAAACGTCACAAGCACTCCGTTGGAGGTGTTGTTCGAAGAAGCAAGTGCGTCTTCCCAGTAGACTGTAAACGGAACCGCCGAGATATCGTTGTTTGAAGTAAATGCAGTGTCGTCAAACACTGTTCCGTTTTTAACGGCGGTCAGTTCAAGCTTTGACTTATCGTATGAAAGTGTAAATCTTGTTCCGATTATTCCCGGGTTGTTTGCAAGAGAAACAGTAACGTCTACCGTTTTACCGAGATTTGCCTTTGCATTTGAAACAACCAATTTCGGCGCATTCTCGTCAATAACCGTATTTTCCTTTACTGTGATTGTTCCGTTTGTAACCGATGTTTCAACCGTTGTCTCGCTTGAATTGTAGCATTCGTTTACAAGTGCAGATATTTGATAATTGCCCGCAGAAGCGGTATCCTTTACTCTAAAATTCAATGTTATAAGCTTTCCTGTAGCGTTATTATTACTATCGGAGCTCCACTGGAAAACATTACCCGATCTGTCAAAATCGGAGGTTGCAAAGACAGAACCGTTAGTTACACTCACAAGCTCCAATGCATTTGAATCATATTGAGTGGTAAATTTCAAATATGCCATGCCCGAATTTGCGGTAAGATTAACTGATAAGGATACTGCTTCGCCTTGATTCGCTTCTTTTGATTCGATTGAAATAGAAGCCTTTGGAATTTCTGTCTTTGACCAAACGGCATAAAGTGTTGCCGCCGAATTTGCGTAATAATATTCTCCCGGCTGATATTCCGCTTCTGTTGCATTGGCAGATGTAGCCCAGCCGACAAAGGCGTAACCTGTTCTGCTCGGAACCTGCGTGCTGATAGTTGCAGGCGTACCGTGCAATTTCACAAAAGACTCAGGCGCATTCGTTCCTCCGTTAGCGTTAAACGAAACAGTGTAGCTGTTTGCTTTCCATACTGCAAACAGTTCTATATTTTTGTTCTCGGTATATTGGCTTCCCGATGTATACATTGCAGTTGTTGCAGTCTTATCAGTTGACCAACCGATAAACGTATATCCTTCGCAGGTCGGCTTTGTTGTGCTGAGGGTAATTGCCGTACCGTGAGTTTTGGTTTGCGAACCCGGTGCTCCGGTTCCGCCGTTTGCATTATAGCTTACAGTGTACCGGTTTGCTCTCCACACAGCATAAAGCGTTGTGTCTGCATCTGTGTTAAATGCTCCGCCTGCCGAATACTTGGCGCTTGTTGCCGAAGCGGATGTTGCCCAGCCAAGGAACGTGTGACCTGTGTAGGTCGGTACAGTTGAGCTTAATGTCAAGCCCTTACCGCTTGTCTTTGTCTGAGAAGCCGGTGCTCCGGTTCCGCCGTTTGCGTTATATCTTATTGTATAGGTCTTTGTGAGATCCGAGGTATAAACCCACGCACATCTCTTGCCTACATCGGCAGGATAGATTATCTGAGTTTTATCTCCGCTTGTTGCAACTATCTGAATTGCATCACCGGCATCAATCCAGCCGATGTTTGTTCCCATGTCCGTTCTGAGATATGTCTTGGCATATTTTACTGCCGTGGAATTTTTAGGTGTGGTTGATGAATTTATAAAAGCGGTCTTATCAATATATACTGTTTTTGTTGTACCGTCGCTCCAAGGACAGCTAACTTTTACCTTGCCGTTATCATAAACGTCCGTAATTACACATTCATCATCCGGATAAATATAAACGGCGGTTGACGGTGTAGTATAGTTTATATCATAATAGCATCTGACTTTGGTTGTTGAGATAATCCTGCATTTAAAAGGAACGTTATAACTTGAAACCGTAGATGCAGTCGTCAAGGATGCCCAGCCGCACTTGTAGCCGCCAGCCGTAAGAGGATACAGCACTTGACTCAATGAGCCTGAGGAGCCTACCTTTATTACAGTATCGCCTGCGCCGATGTAACCGATTGATGTCGCACAATTACTTCTTGAGTAGGTTGTCGTCTGAGACGGAACGGTAATCTTTTCTCTTGATGAAGTATTAAAGAATACAGATGTTTTTACATATCCTTCATCACTTCCGCCTGCATCAAGAGGGAATTTTACATAGCACCAACCGTTTGTGTATACCTTGCTTATGGTGCATAAATCCGTGTCGTATATTTTATTTGATTTGGCTGAACCGTCAACATTGTTGTATACAACGGTTTTGCCTGTACCCATTGTGTATGCTTTGATAGGCGTGGAATATCTACTATCCTCAGTAAGAGTAATCGACGGTGTAGGTGCTGAAGAATTATAATACCACGATCCACTTTTATAGTAATAATTATCAATAAAATTAACTATTGTTTTGTCACTATTAAAGCTTGCGTTATTTGATCTTACATTCTCCTGAAAAACCATTTTTGAATAGTACTTATCTTTGAAAAATGTTTTCCAAGGATCTGAGCCGGAATATTCAAAATGAAGATGTGTTCCGCTTGAATTTCCTGTTGACCCCATTACTCCAATCTTTTGACCTTTTGAAACACTTTGACCTACCGAAACATTGTAAGATGACAAATGTCCATACAAACTTCTATATCCGTTATTATGTTTAATCACCACATATTTTCCGAATCCCGAGGTTAGCGTGGTTGCCGTCTCAACTGTTCCGCTTTCGGCAGCCAGTATATTTCCGCCGCCCGCTATGTCAATGGAATGTGTATTTCCATATCTACTGCTATGTACACTACCACTCTTGTAGTAGTACAGACAGGTAACATACCATGCACTTTCACAAGGCCAAAGCAAGCTAAAACCACTTGAACTTGCTTTTGTTTCGCCTCCGAACTTTATCGGTACTGCTGCTAACAATACAGTTAATATAATGGACAGTATTCTTCTAAATCCTATCATATGCATTATTCTCCTTATCCAAATTTCTTTCTAAGTCTTATGAGATCTTTCCCGTTTATGACCCCGTCGCCGTTAATATCCGCGCCCGGGGAAACCGTTACTGTTGATTTGCCTTCAATGTAATCAAAGTTTACAAGATACGTTCTCAACACAGATACATCGGAGCTGTTTACAATTCCGTCGCCGTTTACATCGCCGAGAACTGTTTCCTGCGACTGATCCTTTCTCCATACGGCGTAAAGAGTCAGATCCGAATTGAGCGTTATCGGATCTCCCGGCTGTAATGAAGCCAAAGATGAGCTCGCACTTTCTGACCAGCCCAAAAACGTATATCCGCTTCGCTCTGGTATATCTGTTGAAATCAGTATTTGGCTCTCAATGGAGGTATTTTGATTTGTAGGAGGATTGATTCCGCCGTTTGCATTGTAGCTCAGCGTGTAATTAACTGCACTTATCGAAATCCATCCGACCTTATATCCACCCGTGATAAGCGGGTACATGACCTGCGCCGCTGTTTCTGTCTGATTCAACAAATACACGGTATCCCCTGCGCCGACATATCCGATATCGTCAACAAGATTGCTTCTTGAATACGTCTCGGTTTGATTCGGAATATAAAGCTCTTTCTTTTCGGCATCAAAGTCAAAAAATACGGAAGTGTTCACATAACCCGTATCATATCCGCCGGCATCAAGAGGAAACTTAACATGACACCAACCGTTTGAATATAATTTGTTTATGGTGCATAAATCCGTATCATATATTTTGTTTACTTTGGCTTCACCGTTTATCGTTTTATAAACAAGCGTCTTGCCTGTATTGACGGTAAACGAATATATAGGCACGGAGTATTTGTCCGATTGCTCATAGCCGCTGTCTCCGTCCAAAAGATCATCGCTTCGGGTAACAACATTATATATGTACGGAGTGCCGTCGCTTTTATAGTTATAAATCAAATAGCCGTCGCTTGTAACCGACGATTTGTTTATTGTAACCTTTCTGGCAACCGGCGGCGTTTGCTCATAAATTGTAATTGTATCCTCGGTCATTCCGCCGACCCAGATAATATGTGAGCCCCCGGATTCGCTCAATGCATCTCCAAGCTTCACATCACTCAGCTTCACATTTGTTATCGTTGTTCCGTAAGGACTTGACTGAATACCGCCGATACCGTCATATCTCGGATCCGCACCCAACATGAATTTTCCGCCGAAAACCTCGCTTACAAATGTTGCACAGCATGAACCGAAAACCGGACCGGTTCGTTCCGGGTAATTATTCACCGAATAACATTTCGCCGTAGCTGAATAGTTCGACGAAGCAACATTCTTGTACTGTTCAAGTGATAATAAGCTGTCAGAAACGATTTCTCTCGTAAAAAGAGTGTATGGCATACCGACAACCGTTTCACCGGCTTCAAAATACATTTTACCTTTATATGGGTTTTCGTTCCAAACGTCAATTCTTTGAGTCGGAACCCACTCATAGTTTACAATAGCCTCCGCTCTTTCCAGCATTTCGTTGAATATTTCGTTTTCTGAATTCTCAGAGGAAGCATTGGCATACAACGCTATTACCGAGGAGGTCAATCCAACCAATATACACAACCAAATGCTGAGTATTCTTTTTATTTTCCTTCGCATTTTATCCTCCTTTGCAAAAGTCTTAAACAATATAAAGCTTATTCTCCCTCCTTTTATCATAACGAAATTTTTAGCTTTTTCATTATAATATTTCAATTCAGACTTTACAATACTATTGCAACAAACAACCGTATTATGTAATAAACTGCACTGTTATACGTTACATTTGTAGTCTTTTTGTTACATAATTCTTGCATATTTTATTTTGTATGATATAATCAATTCGGTGATTGAAAAATGAAGATTTTTATTTGTGACGACGACAAGGGAACCCTGGACTTTTTAAGAACAATTTTGACAAAGCACTATGGGAAAACGCATCAGATTTTTACTTTTGCTAATCCCAATGAGCTACTTCGGTTTGGCACTGAACCTGACCTGCTTCTCTCGGATATCAAACTGAATGACACAAACGGCATTGACATTTGCCGGGATTTTCTGAACAAATATCCAAAGGTCAAAATTATTTTTATTACCGGCTATCCGACCGAGTTTTATGAAGAAATTTTCAACTATTTTCGTCCATATGGATTTATAGGCAAGCCTATACAGGAAACCCTTCTCTTCAAAAGAATTGACAATATAAATCGAATATTGCAAAGCAATCAAAAAATCGAGTTCTTATGCAAAGGAACTCAAATTTTCATTAACCCGAATAACATTATATATATCGAAAGTCACGGGAGACAAAAATTTATTACCACAGAGAAGGATATATACATTATCAATCTCTCCTTTGATGATATCGAGAAAATGCTTCCCTATTATTTTACCCGAAGTCACAACGCCTTCATCGTAAATTTGAATTATATCAGCAGCTATAAGAATGACAATATCGTAATTACAAACGGAAAAATTCTTCCTATAGGAAGAAAATATAAACAGCAATTTAAAGATAGTTATTTTACACACAAGGAGAAGGAAAATGCCGATTTCTTTGTCTGATTTAATCTCTTGCATTTTTAATATGATTATTGTCCCGCTGATTTCTTCTGTGTTTTTCGTCAGGGTTCAAAAGGATATCAGAATAAAAAAGCGGCTTATAATTACAGTTACAGTCGCCGTAGGCAGCATCGTCGCCCTGTTAAATTCATTGGAAATTATACCGAGAACTTTTTCTACAGTTCTCTTTCAAAGCCTCATTATCTGCGTTGCATTATTCACATCAAGAGACAGACCGCTAAACAAATTTATCAATTTGATTGTCTACTACATAGTCATGACTCTGTTGGACATATTTGTTTATACGCTTACGAGCTTTTCGCCGTCAACCTCGGGTTCGATTTTGATCATCCTCTTTGCATTGTTACTGTCACTGACACTTTATTTTTCAGAGCAATTCATAAAAAGCTTTCGCGATAAAAAGCTTAGTAAGAAAAGCTTCGTTTTTCTTTTAATTCCTGTCAGCCAAGCTATTACTTATGCCTCATTCGGTTTTGCAACGATAACTATCTTCCCGAGATATGCCGAACTGTTGAACAAAAGCAATTCTCTCGCCGGAATGCCTGCGATAATTCTTTCTGCCGCTGTCACGCTCTCTTTGATTGCCGATATTATTGCCTTCAAGCAATATGTAATAAGCCTTGACATGGCACAAATCGAGGCGGAAAACAAGGCGCTTGAATATCAGAATCAGCTCAATTTGAATTATTTCAGCGAGCTGAAAGAAAACGAAACAGAGCTGAGAAAAATCAAGCACGATATCAGTGGCTGCCTTGAAACAATGAAAGAAATAATCTATACCGAAAAGGACACGGAAAAAGCTCAACATTTTTTTGATGAGCTTTCTATGACGCTCGGTAATATCACAACCGGCTTTTATTGCAAAAACAGTCTGATAAACGCTATAATAATCAGCAAATCCAAAATTTGCGATAAGCAAGGAATAAGGCTCAGCGCAGAAATAAAAATACCCGAAGCGCTGAATATTTCGGATACCGATATCTGTCGCATACTTGTCAATATGCTTGACAATGCCATTGAAGCAAATGAAAAAGAGGATAAAAATAAATTCATTGACCTTTCAATAAAAGAGAACGACGGTTTTATTTATCTGAGCACACTCAACCCGTTCAGCGGAGAAAATATCGGCAGTACAACGAAAGAAAACAAAAAGGAGCACGGTTACGGACTGAGAATACTAAATGATTTCGCCCAAAAATATGACGGCTATTTCAAGGCAGAGTCCCAAAGTAACACACTTTCTTCGTTAGTTGTACTGAAAAACGAATACTCCGATAATTGATTATCAACCACAGAAAACACTCATATTATTTTCGTTATATAACAAAACAACACCTGTGAAGCATGAAAGCATTCATAGGCGTTATAATTTTAGATTCTGTAATCAGCATAGATTAAAGCCCCCGAAGTGTGAACTCCGGAGGCTTTGTATCATTTATGCTTGTCCGAAAACAAGGTTTATAAGACTGTGTTCAAGCTTAGTCAGCGAGAGCTGCCTGTGCTGCAGCAAGACGAGCGATTGGAACACGGAACGGTGAGCAAGATACATAGTCGAGACCGATCTTGTGGCAGAACTCTACCGAAGAAGGATCTCCGCCGTGCTCGCCGCAGATACCGCAGTGGAGAGTCGGGCGAACTGCCTTACCCATCTTAACTGCCATATCCATAAGCTTACCTACACCAACCTGGTCGAGCTTTGCAAACGGATCGAACTCATAAATCTTGTGGTCATAGTAAGAACCGAGGAACTTACCTGCGTCATCACGGCTGAAGCCGAATGTCATCTGAGTAAGGTCATTGGTACCGAAGCAGAAGAACTCAGCTTCCTTAGCGATCTCGTCAGCCGTAAGAGCGGCACGAGGAATCTCGATCATTGTACCAACCTCGTACTTGAGGTCGATGCCTGCTGTTGCGATCTCAGCGTCAGCTGTTGCAACAACTACATCCTTAACGAACTTAAGCTCCTTAACCTCACCGGTAAGAGGAATCATGATCTCGGGAACGAGTGCCCAATCCGGATGAGCCTTCTTAACGTTGATAGCTGCACGGATAACAGCCTTTGTCTGCATCTTAGCAATCTCAGGATATGTGACTGTAAGACGGCATCCGCGGTGACCCATCATCGGGTTGAACTCATGGAGAGAGCTGATGAGAGCCTTGATGTCCTCAACGGACTTGCCCTGTGCATCTGCAAGAGCCTTGATGTCGGCTTCCTCAGTCGGAACGAACTCATGAAGCGGCGGATCAAGGAAACGGATTGTAACCGGGTTGCCTTCAAGAGCCTCATAGAGCTTCTCAAAGTCGCCCTGCTGATACGGAAGAATCTTATCAAGAGCAGCCTCTCTCTCCTCAAGAGTATCTGCACAAATCATCTCACGGAAAGCAGCGATTCTGTCTGCCTCGAAGAACATATGCTCTGTACGGCAAAGACCGATACCCTCTGCGCCGAGCTCTCTTGCCTTCTTAGCATCTGTCGGAGTATCTGCATTTGTACGAACCTTGAGTCTTCTGTACTTATCAGCCCACTCCATAACTCTGCCGAACTCGCCTGCGATCTTAGCGTCAACTGTCGGGATGATACCGTCATAGATGTTACCTGTTGAACCGTCGATTGAGATGTAGTCACCCTCAACGAAGGTCTTGCCTGCAAGCTCGAACTTCTTGTTAGCTTCATCCATCTTGATGTCGCCGCAGCCCGATACACAGCAAGTACCCATACCACGGGCAACAACGGCTGCGTGAGATGTCATACCGCCACGAACTGTAAGAATACCCTGAGCCGACTTCATGCCTGTGATATCTTCCGGAGAAGTCTCAAGACGAACAAGAACAACCTTCTCGCCTCTCTCAGCCCACTCTACAGCGTCCTCTGCCGAGAATACGATCTTGCCGCAAGCAGCACCCGGAGATGCGCCGAGGCCCTTGCCCATCGGTGTAGCAGCCTTAAGAGCCTTAGCATCGAACTGGGGGTGAAGAAGAGTGTCAAGGTTTCTCGGGTCGATCATCTTAACAGCCTGCTTCTCGTCGATCATGCCCTCGTCAACGAGGTCACAAGCGATCTTGAGGGCAGCCTGAGCTGTTCTCTTACCGTTTCTTGTCTGAAGCATGAAGAGCTTACCGTGCTCAACAGTGAACTCCATGTCCTGCATATCTCTGTAATGATCTTCAAGAGTATGGCAAACATCCTGGAACTGCTTGAAAGCCTCGGGGAACTTGTCAGCCATCTCGGAAATCTTCATCGGTGTACGAACGCCTGCAACAACGTCCTCGCCCTGTGCATTTGTAAGGAACTCACCGAAGAGGCCCTTTGCGCCTGTAGCCGGGTCACGGGTGAAAGCAACACCTGTACCGCAATCGTCACCCATGTTACCGAATGCCATTGACTGAACGTTAACAGCAGTACCCCATGAATACGGGATATCGTTGTCACGACGGTAAACATTGGCACGCGGGTTGTCCCATGAACGGAAAACAGCCTCAACAGCACCCATGAGCTGCTCCTTCGGGTCTGACGGGAAGTCAGCACCGATCTTTGACTTGTACTCGTCCTTGAACTGACCTGCGAGAACCTTGAGGTCATCGGCTGTAAGCTCAACGTCCTGAGTAACGCCCTTCTCAGCCTTCATCTTATCAATAAGCTCCTCGAAGTACTTCTTGCCGACTTCCATAACAACGTCGGAGTACATCTGGATAAATCTTCTGTAGCAGTCCCAAGCCCAACGCGGATTGCCTGACATCTCTGCGATTGTCTCAACAACATCCTCGTTAAGACCGAGGTTAAGAATTGTGTCCATCATGCCGGGCATGGAAGCACGGGCACCCGAACGAACGGAAACGAGAAGAGGATTCTTCTTATCGCCGAACTTTTTGCCGGTGATCTCTTCCATCTTCTCGATGTAGTCCATGATCTGACCCTTGATCTCATCATTGATCTTCTTGCCGTCTTCATAATACTTTGTACAGGCTTCTGTTGTGATCGTAAATCCCTGGGGAACAGGAAGACCGATGTTGGTCATCTCTGCAAGGTTTGCACCTTTACCGCCGAGGAGATTACGCATGTCTTTGTTACCTTCGGAAAAAAGGTAAGTATACTTAGTTGCCATGGGTATTACCTCCATTTAAAATTATTACCTAAATTGTTAACAGCGATTGGGCAGAATAATCCCAATAACACTTTTCGTATTATTATAACACACGGGACAAACTATTGCTATACATTTTTGAAATAAATAAGCACAAATAAACGCCTAAACTTTTGTGAAAATTGTCGTAAAAAAAATGAAAAATTCTATTGTATTTCTTTTGATTTTCTGCAATAATTAGTATGTAGATTTTTATTTACTGAGGAGGAAGCAAAATGAGTTCAAATTGTGCAGTTATTCTGGCAGCAGGTCAAGGCACGCGAATGAAATCGTCAAAGCCTAAGGTTCTTGCCGAGGTTTTGTTCAAACCTATGATAGATTGGGTCACCGACGCGGCGGTCAATGCCGGCGTCGAGGATATTTGCCTGGTTACGGGCTTCAAGCGTGAAATGATCATCGAGCACTTCGGCGGCAGATTCAAGACCGTCGAGCAGAAGGAGCTTCTCGGTACGGGTCACGCAATCATGCAGGCAAAGGATTTTATCAAGGAGCATATTCCGGGCAACGTGCTCGTTCTCAACGGTGACGCTCCCCTTATCCCCGCCGAAACGCTCAAAGCGGCTCTTGATTTTCATAAGGCAGGTAACAATGCGGCAACGGTTATCTCCGCAAAGGTTGCCGATCCGTTCGGTTACGGCAGAATAATCCGTTCAAGAGACGGCAAGCTCAAAAGGATAGTTGAGGAAAAGGAAGCTACACAGGTCGAAAAGATAGTCAATGAGGTAAACTCGGGTGCATATTGGTTTTCCGGCTCGGTTCTTCTCGAATCGCTCGAGGGTATAATCGAAAAGCACGACAGAAAGAATGATGAAGCGATCGAATATCATCTTACCGACGCAGTTGAGGTCATTCTCGAAAAAGGTCTCAATGCCGTCGCTTACGATGCAAGCTCACCCGACATCGTTCTCGGCGCAAACGACAGAGTTCAGCTCCAGCTGCTCAATGATATCGCTCGCAGGAACATTCTCAAAAAGCATATGCTCAACGGTGTTTCGATTCCGTGTGCGGACGGAGTTATCATCTCTCCCGACGCTAAAATCAAAGCTGATACGGAAATCCTTCCCGGCACGATAATCAAGGGCAAGTCCGTCATCGGTGCAGACTGCGAAATAGGCCCTAACAGTATCATTGAGGACAGCGTTATCGGCAATAATGTCTCGCTCAACAATGTTCAATGCTACAGTGCTGAGATAAAGAACGGTGCACACATGGGTCCGTTTGTTCGTGTACGTCCCGGTTCGGTTATCGGCGAGGGAGTCAAGGTCGGTAACTTTGTTGAATTCAAGAATTCCGTCATCGGCGACCATACGAGCGTCGCTCACCTGACATATATAGGCGATTCCGATGTCGGCAGCGGTGTAAACTTCGGTTGCGGCTGTGCGACCGCCAACTATGACGGCAAATCCAAGGCGAGAACAAAAGTCGGAAACAATGCGTTCATCGGCTGCGACACCTGCCTTGTTGCTCCCGTTCAGGTCGGAGACAACGCATACACGGCAGCAGGCTCGGTCATCACCGATAACGTTCCCGACAATGCTCTTGCAATTGCAAGAGCCAAGGAATCCGTCAAGAAGGATTGGGTCAAGAAAAAGAAGCCATACAGATGGCAGAAGTAAGAGGTAGATTATGAACAACAAAATTTTAATGAGAATTATTTCGCTTGTCATGGCAGCGAGCGTTGTGCTCGCCGTCGGCGGCTGCGGAAAGAAGGGCAACACTGCGGATGTCATATCCGGTGCTGACGCTTCTAACGGAACAACCAAGGCAAGCATTCAAGAGGTCATTGACGGAAAAGGTGCTCCGGTTCAGCCGAGCGTTGACGAAAAAGCAAGCACCGCCGTTGTCAAGTACACATCGGTCAATGCCGAAGGTAAGAGCGAAGATGCGACGAGAGTCGTCAAGGTTGACAGTCCTATCATTAACGACCTGACGATGAGCACCAGACTCAGCGAGACCATTAAAAACGATGCTCAAAAAGTAAAGTTTGTCAACACCATGGTTGACAACGGAGTTGACAAGAGCAAGGCTGAGGACATCGTCAAAAATGCAGAAAAGTGGGTCGAGTTCGGATACACGGCTTATATCGCTAACACAAGCTCGCAGAGACTTATCACATCGTTCCTTGAATTGACAAATTCAAACAACAATCTTGTCGTTTTGAAAAATCTCGACTGCGAATACGGAATCAAATCCGGTTCTGGTGTACCGGTTTATATTTCGGGTCTTGTAAACGTTGATAAATATCCCGACGAGGAAACAATAATCAAAGAGCTCAACGACATGAAGGTCAAGCTTGTCTACACCCTCGTCGATGACAGCATTACCGATATTGACAACTGGGACTCGGTAACCAAGAAAACAATGACCGTTAAATTCGGTTAACCGCAAAAAGAAAAGAAACAAATTTGTCGTATTGAGGTCAAAGCTTCAATACGGCAATTTCCTGAGGTACAAGATGTTCTTTAAACGAAGCAAAGGAATTGCCCCGGGACCGATTGAATTTCTTATAGTCGGTCTCGGCAATCCGGGTAAAAATTATGAATTCACTCGCCACAACGCTGGCTTTCTGACGCTTGACCATATTGCAAGCGAGCTTGACACAGAGATTAACAATCTTAAAAACAATGCGCTTGTCGCAGACGTTGTTATCAACAATCACAGATGCCTGCTTGTCAAGCCGCAGACGTTTATGAACAACAGCGGCACGGCTGTCAGAGACATTGCAAAGTTCTATAAGATACCGCCGGAGAAGATAATCGTTATTTTCGACGATATTTCCCTCCCCTGCGGCAAGCTGAGAATAAGGCGCAAGGGTACGGACGGCGGACACAACGGAATCAAAAGTATTATTTATCATCTCAATTCCGACCAATTCCCGAGAATTAAAATCGGCGTAGGTGCAAAACCGAACCCCGAATACGATCTCGCCGACTGGGTTCTTTCAAAATTCGGCAAAGACGATGCGGAACAGCTCAAGGCCGCCATAACAAAGGCAACCGAGGTGCTCCCGTTTATTCTTGACGGCGAAATAGACAAAGCAATGAATAAGGCAAATTAAAGCGGACGGCTTCGGCCGTCCGTGATTTATATTATTCAACGATATCTGCGATAGATGCGGTAAATGCACATTCTGTACGTATCAACGACCGCACCGCTCAAGGTCAGAAAGCAATTTAAGCCCTCGTTTTCTCTCAAGGAGCTCATTGTAACTATTATGCCGACACTACGCTCTCACACAAGAAAGGCAAAAAAGGTCAAAAAATTAGCTGTGACAGATCATTCCGTCACAGCTATATTTTTATTTAATTGAGATTTCCGACATGATCGGGCAATGATCCGACGGGAATGATCCGTTTGGCTTATCCTTGATAACCCGGTAGCTTTTCGCACTGAAGCCGTCGCTGATGAAAATAAAATCAATTACATCCTCCGACTCGTTATGGTGAAAATACGGGTGAAATGTCGGATAATTCTCCGTTTCTTCGGCAACAAACTTGCTGTCCCTGAATATTCCGCCCTCGACCATATCAACGTAGCAATCCGTACCCTCGGAAATGTTGAAATCTCCTGTGATTACAACGGGGCAATCAAGTTTTGCGGCGAACTCATTTATAAGCCTTACGCCGTTCTTTCTCGCTTCCTCGCTCCTGTGGTCAAGATGAGTGTTCATGGCAACAAATGTCTTGCCGCTCTCATTTTCGGTGAGCTTCGCCCATGAAGCGATTCTTGTGCAAGCGCTATTCCACGATTTCGACGGGACGTCCGGTGTTTCGCTTATCCAAAACCAGCCCTTGTCAACAAGAGTGAATTTATCTTTTTTGTAAAACACAGGTGAAAACTCACCCTCGTCCTTGCCGTCATCTCTGCCGACTCCGACGAAATCATATTCGTCCATGCTCTCGCGGAAAATGCCCATCCAGCCGATATGTGCTTCCTGGATTCCGAAAATGTCCGGCATATAATTTCTGACGGTTGCTATAACGTCAGCGTCTCTGTCTAACCACGAGTGCCCCTCACAGCCGTAGCAGAGTACATTAAAACTCATAATCTTCAATCTGCCTGCTCCTCCCTATTCATTATCTGATAACTGAGAGTCATAAGACTGTCATTAAGGTGAACGTTTTCGACCGTTACTCCAAGATAATTCGACGCAATGTCGTAGTGGCTGAAATTCCAGAAATTTGTTATTCCGAGATTAACAAGCCTTTCTACAATCGCAGGAGCAGCCTCGGTAGGCACGCAAAGCACGGCCACCTTCGGCTCAACCTCTTTGCAATAGACCTCCAAATCCTCAACAGGATACACGGAAAGTCCCTTTATTCTGATGTCCTTCATTTTATCTGCGTTGCTGTCGAAAAGTCCGACAAGCTCAAATCCTCTGTCCTCAAAGGTCATATGAGATGCAATTGCTCTGCCGAGATTGCCGCAACCGAAGAGAATGGTTTTGAAGCCGTTTTGAACACCGAGAATTGTGCCGATTTCATTTTGAAGCTGTTCCACATTGTAGCCGTAGCCCTGCTGACCGAATCCGCCGAAGCAGTTAAGGTCCTGCCGAATCTGCGATGCGGTCAAGCCCATGCGCTGAGACAGCTCTTTTGATGAAATTCTTGTTATATTATTTTTTTTAAGTTCGCCGAGGAATCTGTAATATCGGGGCAAACGCTTAATTACGGACATTGAAACCGATTTCTTTTCCTTTGCCACAGTTATTACCTCACTTTATTATTTGCTGAGTTTTTTTACCGTTTCCATCACATAGTCGCCGAACTCGGAGCATGTGCAGCCCGTGTCGCGACCCGTAATTGTGAGCTTTTTCTCTGTAAACATACAGATGTCAAGAGCCTTTTCGAGCATATCTGCCTTTTCCTGCTCTCCGATATGAGAGAGGAGCATAACCGAAGCTCTGAGCATTGAGCACGGGTCGGCATACTGACCTCTGCCTTCTTCGATCATTCTCGGAGCCGAACCGTGAATGGCTTCAAACATGGCATACTTCTTGCCGATGTTTGCACTGCCGGCAGTACCTACGCCGCCTTGAAATTCTGCAGCTTCGTCGGTGATAATGTCGCCGTAAAGGTTGGGGAGAATAAATACCTTGAAATCCTTGCGGCGCTTCGGATCGATGAGCTTAGCTGTCGTGATGTCAATATACCACTCATCGGTCGTAATCTCGGGATAATCCTTGCCTATGTTCTTGCAAAGATTGAGAAATTTACCGTCGGTTGTCTTGATAATATTGGCCTTGGTGATAATTGAAACTCTGTCCTTGTGATTTCTTCTTGCGTAGTCATAGGCGAGCTTTGCAATTCTCTCACAGCCCTCCGTTGTGGTTACAACAAAGTCAACAGCGAGATCGTCCGTTACGTTAACTCCCTTTGAACCGACGGCATAAGCACCCTCTGTGTTCTCACGGAAGAATGTCCAGTCGATACCCTCCTCGGGAACCTTAACGGGACGAAGATTTGCGAAAAGGTCGAGAGCCTTTCTCATTGCAACGTTTGCGCTCTCAATGTTCGGCCACGGGCCGCCCTGCTGAGGAGTTGTTGTCGGTCCTTTGAGAATAACGTGGCATGATTTGAGTTCTTCAAGAACGTCGTCGGGAATTGCCTTGTTGGCGGCAACACGATTCTCAATTGTAAGGCCGTCGATAACCTTGAACTCGACCTTGCCCGTCTTAACCTTATCGGCAAGCATATATTCAAGAACTCTTGCGCTCTCCTTGGTGATAATCGGGCCGATTCCGTCACCGCCGCAAACGCCGATTACAATTTTATCAAGCTTTTCATAGTCAACGAAATCGCCCTGAGCCTTGATTTTATCGGAACGGTCGCTCTGCTCACGGATAAGAGCCTCAAATTTTTCAACTGCGTTTTTAATCTGTATATCTGTCATTGTTTTGCTCCTTTACAATGTATTTTGCTTTAATACCGACCTCGGGTCAATACGGACACCGACCCCTGCGGACTATGATTTTGCCCCGCTTCGGTGTGTCAAAGAAGTTTGATGGAAATATTATTCAGGCATTTATCAAAGCTTCCAAATTAAGGCGAAGTCTTGACAAATTCTCTGATAAATTTTTTATTAAATCACTTCTGCGACTCTCTTGTATAATCAAGCAATCCACCGGCAAGGAGAATATCTCTCTGACGCTCGGAAAGCTGATAGTCAAGCTTATAGCTCTCGCCTGTTGTGAGGTTCTTGAGCGTAACATCAGTACCGTTTGCGATGCTCTCACGAATTCCCTCAAGGCAAAGCTCGTCATTTACGCTGATTTTGTCGTAATCATTCTCGTTTGCAAAGGTGAACGGAATAATACCTGCATTAACAAGGTTTGCGCAATGTATACGGGCAAACGACTTGGTGATGACCGCCTTAATTCCGAGATAGAGCGGAACAAGAGCGGCGTGCTCGCGTGATGAGCCCTGTCCGTAGTTTGCACCGCCGATGATGATGCCCTTGCCTGCCGCCTTGCAATGCTCTGCAAACTTCTCGTCACACTGCTTGAAGCAGAAGTTTGAAAGGTACGGAATATTTGAACGGTATGGCAAAATCTTTGCACCTGCCGGCATGATGTGGTCTGTTGTGATGTTGTCACCGACCTTGAGAACAGCCTTGGCTGTGATGTCCTCGGGCATTGCCTCGGTCTTGGGGAAAGGCTTGATGTTCGGGCCGTACATAACCTCAACGGAATCTGCGTCCTCAACGCTTGCGGGCATTGCGATCATGTTGTCGTTTATAATAAACTCGTCCGGCATCTCGATCTCGGGCATTTCACCGAGCTCACGGGGATCAGTAAGAACACCTGTAAGAGCGGAAGCGGCTGCGACCTCGGGGCTGACAAGATAAATGCCTGCGTCGGCTGTGCCCGAACGTCCCTCAAAGTTACGGTTAAAGGTACGAAGCGATACGCCCTTTGAATTCGGCGACTGACCCATGCCTATGCACGGACCGCAAGCCGATTCAAGAATTCTTGCGCCTGCATCAATCATATCCGAAAGTGCACCGTCAAGAGCAAGCATATTAAGCACCTGCTTTGAACCGGGAGCGATTGAAAGGCTGACCGACGGACAAACAGTCTTGCCCTTGAGGATAGCGGCAACCTTGAGCATATCCATGAGAGATGAGTTTGTGCACGAGCCGATACAAACCTGATCGATGTGAATTTTGCCTATCTCCCGGCAGCTCTTTACATTATCGGGCATATGAGGCATAGCTGCGAGCGGAACAAGCTCGTTGAGGTCGATATCAATAATCTCATCGTAAACCGCATCATCGTCTGCGCTAAGCTCGATCCAATCCTTTTCACGGCCCTGAGCCTTAAGAAAAGCCCTGGTAATATCATCGGACGGAAAAATAGAGGTTGTTGCGCCAAGCTCCGCTCCCATGTTTGTGATTGTTGCTCTCTCGGGAACCGAAAGCGTCTTAACGCCCTCTCCGCCATATTCAACTATCTTTCCTACGCCGCCCTTGACGGACATGATCTGAAGAACCTTGAGGATAATATCCTTTGCGGCAACCCACGGCTGAAGCTTGCCGGTGAGATTGACACGAACCATTTTAGGCATTGTTATGTAATATGCGCCGCCGCCCATAGCAACAGCAACGTCAAGTCCTCCTGCGCCCATGGCAAGCATTCCTATTCCGCCGCCTGTCGGTGTGTGGCTGTCGGAGCCGATAAGAGTTTTTCCGGGGATACCGAAGCGCTCAAGATGAACCTGGTGACAAATACCGTTGCCGGGACGTGAAAAACGAAGACCTCTCTTCTTTGCGACAGACTGAATAAAGCGATGATCATCGGCATTTTCGAAGCCTGTCTGCAATGTGTTGTGGTCGATATATGCAACGGAAAGCTCCGTCTTAACACGGTCAATTCCCATTGCCTCAAACTCAAGATATGCCATTGTACCCGTGGCATCCTGAGTCAGAGTCTGGTCGATTTTAAGACCGATTTCACTGCCAACCGTCATATTGCCGGAAAGCAGATGATTTTTGATAATTTTCTGAGCTATTGTGTATCCCATAGCGTTGAAACCTCCGACTTGTTCAAATTTTTAACAATCTTTATTTTATTATATAATGCCTTATTTGTCAATGTTTTGACAGTATTTTCCGACAAAAATTTAAGGCGATATCACATAAAATATACAGCGCACCTTGCTCAAATCCGCTTCCTTCACGTTATATTAAAACTCCTTGCCTATACAAGAATAAAATCTCTTTAAGAGACAGAAGAAAACTAAAAAGCAAAGCCATAATCCACACTAAGCGCACATCATTGCCGCCGCCTGTGAATTATAGCTTTTTTCTTTGGTCTATGCAAAATGCACCGACCCCGTGTATTCTTATCCGCCGAGGTATGCCTTCTTAACATCCTCGCTCTTCATAAGCTCCTCGCCTGTGCCCGAAAGAACTATCTTTCCGGTTTCAAGAACATAGGCTCTGTCGGAGATCGCAAGGCTCTTACCTGCGTTCTGCTCAACAAGAAGGATTGTTGTTCCGTCATTATTTATATCCTTAATGATTTCAAAAACCTGATCGACAAGCAGCGGAGAAAGACCCATCGAAGGCTCATCCATCATAAGAAGCTTCGGGTGGCTCATAAGAGCACGTCCCATTGCAAGCATCTGCTGCTCACCGCCCGAGAGTGTTCCGGCAATCTGATTTTTTCGTTCTTCAAGACGGGGAAAGCGAGTGTATATCTTCTCAATATCATCCTTGATATTTTTCTTATCCTTGAGTGCGAACGCGCCCATGAGCAGATTATCGTAAACCGAGAGCTCCTGGAAAATCCTGCGGCCTTCGGGACACTGAGTCATGCCCATTTCAACGATTTTGTGACAGGGAGTTTTTGTAATGTCCTTGCCCTCATATGTCACGTGACCCTCACGAATCGGGATAAGTCCCATGATTGACTGCATCGTTGTTGTCTTACCTGCGCCGTTGGCTCCGATAAGCGTAACTATTTCGCCCTGATTAACCTCAAAGCTGATACCTCTGATAGCCTGTATAACACCGTAATAGACCGAAAGGTCTTTAACTTCCAACATTGCCATAACATCAACCTCCGATATAAGCCTTGACAACCTCGGGGTCATTAAGAGCGTCGTCTACCTTGCCCTGGCAGAGAACCGTGCCGAAGTTGAGAACGGTAATCTCATCGCAAAGACCCGAAACAAATTTAAGGTCATGCTCGATGAGAAGAATTGTAATGTCAAAATTGTCACGGAGATATCTTACCGTGTCCATAAGCTCCTGAGTTTCATGAGGATTCATACCTGCCGCCGGCTCATCAAGAAGCAAAAGCTTCGGATTAGTAGCAAGCGCACGGGCAATTTCAAGCTTTCTCTGTTTACCGTAAGGAAGGTTGCAGGCAAGATTGTTTCTTTCCTCATAAAGGTCAAATATCTTGAGAATTTCTTTTGCCTTGTCTCTCATTCTGACCTCTGTATCATAGTGCTTCGGCAGCTTTATCATGCTGATAAAGGGGTTGCACTTAAACTCGGGCTGATTGTGGAGTCCTACAAGAACGTTTCTGATAACGCTCATATTATTGAAAAGACGGATATTCTGGAAGGTTCTTGCAATGCCCTTGTGATTGATCTTTTCCTGAGTTTTGCCCGTCAAATCCTCACCGTCAAGGTAAAATGTGCCTGTTGTCGGCTTGTAAACACCTGTGAGGAGGTTGAAAACCGTCGTTTTACCGGCACCGTTAGGGCCGATAAGACCATAGATCTGACCTTTTTTAATCTTCAGATTAACATCCTGAACCGCTTTAAGTCCGCCGAATGAAATTCCAAGATTTTTCGTTTCAAGTACATAGTCAGCCATGCTTATTTGCCCCCTTTCTGAGGTTTATCGGGTTTGAACGGGTCGTTCTGCTTTACATCTGTCGTAAGGATCTCATCCATACGAATCTTTGTTGTAACAACATCCCATCTGTTTGTATCCGAATACTGCTTTTCCGGATTTTTGAGGCGCTTCTCACGAAGCTTGTTAGCGATTGAGAATCTCTCTCTGACGCTCTTGAGAGCGGGAGCATTGTTGAAGATAACAACAACAATAAGGATGATGGCGTAAACGAGATACTTGAGTGCCGCCAGATCGCCCGAAAGCTGAGTCTGGAGCTGGAAATTAAGGTATGTGATAAATACAGCCGAAATTATTGAGCCGGTGATATTACCCATACCGCCGAGAACAACCATAACGAGAATCTCGATTGAATAGTTGAATGAGAAGAACGAGTAAACAACCGGAGTAACATATGAGCCGTAAATAACGCCTGCCATGCCTGCAAAAAATGCGGCAAAGACGAAAACAAACAGCTTATAGTATGTGATGTTGATACCCATTGCCTTTGCGGCGATCTCGTTGTCACGGATAGCCGTAATTGCACGGCCGTGCTTACTTCTGATAATATTTTGAATAAGGAAAAGCGAAATCAGAACCGTAACAAGAGCCACAATATAAAGGTCGTTGCCGTACTTCTTGGTTGAAAGGCCGAGAGCGGCACCGAAAGTCGGAAGATTCTTAAATATAGTTCTTACGATTTCACCGAATGCAAGGGTAACAATTGCAAGATAGTCGCCCTTGAGTCGAAGCGCGGGAAGTCCGATAATAAATCCGAATACTGCGGCAACAAGTCCACCGATAAGCATTGAAATGATAAGCACAAGAAGCTTTGAATCCATTACATTGTAAAGCTCTTTTGCAATATAGCATCCGATGTATGCACCGACGCACATGAAGCCGGCATGACCGAGTGACAATTCGCCGAGGAAACCGACTACAAGGTTAAGTGAAACAGCAAGCAAAATGCTGTATGCCATCTGAGCAAGCAAGCCTGCGCTTGAGCGGGGAAGATTTCCGAAAGTGCTCATAAGAAGAGGAACTGCAAGCATTACAATTATAATAAAATAATTGAATGTATCCTTAATTCTTATTCCTTTTTTAATATTCTTGAGATAATTCATAGCTTATACCTTCTCCCTTCTCTTCTTGCCGAGGATTCCGATAGGTCTTACAAGGAGAATAACTATCAGCAAAGCGAATTCAATGGCTGTTGCATACGGAGCAAGTACCGGAACGCTCAAAGCAAGCTTCTCAACAACGCCGAGAATAACGCCTCCGAGCATTGCACCCGGGATTGAACCGATACCGCCGATAACCGCTGCAGCAAAGGCCTTAATACCGGGCATTGAGCCGAGTGTCGGGCTGACAGAAGGAATCTGCATGAGATAGAAAACGCCTGCACAAGCCGCAAGAGCCGAACCTATAGCGAATGTTATCATAATAATCTTATTTACATTAACACCCATGAGCTGAGCTGCTCCCCTATCCTCGGAAACAGCCTGCATGGCACGTCCTGTTTTTGTATATTTTACGAAAAGTGTAAGAGCAACCATGATAACCGCACCGACAACGAGTGTAAGAATCGTGTTAAGATTAAGCTCTGCCGAACCGACATTCACCATATGAGTTTCGCTGATTGTAACAGCCTGGCTCTTTGACTTGAAAATGAGCTGAGCAATACTCTGAAGAAGATAGCTGACACCGATAGCCGTGATAAGAACAGCAAGGGGAGAAGCACCTCTCAGAGGCTTATAAGCAACCTTTTCAATGACAATACCCACAACCGTACAAACAACAACTGCGGCAACAACGCCGAGAAGCGGATGACCGTTTGCATTGATGGTTACAAGGATAGCATAAGCGCCGACCATGATGATATCACCGTGGGCAAAGTTCAGCATCTTAGCGATACCGTAAACCATTGTGTAGCCCAAAGCAATAAGAGCATAGATAGCTCCTAAGCTGAATCCGTCCAATATTGTAGACAACATTTGATCTACTCCTTTTCGTTAGATTCTAAAAATTAAACCGCTGATAAACCGATACCTGCAAACCGTATTAAATTGGTTTTCAGATACAGATTGATCGGCGGTTTAAAATACACCTTTACGGGTGCCGAATGACACCCGTAAAGATTGAGTTATAAAATTCCGTATCTTGGATTAAAGAACATCCTTGAACTGAAGTTCCTTCTTGCAAGCGCCGGAAGCGTCCCAGGACATTGTGCCTGTTGCGCCCGTGAGTGTGAATCCGTCAGCTGTGATAGCAGCCTTAACCTTCTCGCAAAGATCGCTCGGGCTGATTGTTACATCATTAACGCCTGCTGCCTTCATTGCATTGAAGATAGCGTAAACTGCATCGTAAGCGTCTGCTGCAAACTGGTCGGGAGTCTCGTTGTACTTTGCCTTGTAGGCTGTAACGAACTTGCTTACCGTTGCGTCCTTGCTGTCTGCATCAAAAGGAGTGATGTACTTAACCTTATTTGTAACAGTCTTTGAATCAATGAGGTCTGCAATACCGTCAAATCCGTCTGTACCGACAAGGTCGGCTTTGCAGCCCTTAGCTGTTGCAGCCTTGCAGATAAGTGAACCTTCCTGATAGTACATCGGGAGGAAGATAACGTCGCAATCCTTGAGCTGTTCGATCTGAGTTGAGAAGTCCTTATTGTTCTCAGCGTCGAATGTAGCTGCCTTGAATGTTACGCCCTTAGCGTCCATCTCTGCCTTGAAAGCATCGAAGACACCTGTTGAATATGTGTCGCTGGTGTTGTAGATAACACCGATATTCTTGTAGTTCTTAGCAAGATCGTCTGCAGCAAGAGTACCCTGATCCGGATCACCGAAGCAAACACGGAAGCCGTTATCTCTGCCCTCAATAACCTTAGCTGCGGAAGCTGACGGAGTGATGTAGAAGAGGTTGTCCTCAACTGCACTTGCACCGAAAGCATCGCAAGAATCAGTCGTAACGGAACCGAGCGAGATCTGCATACCTGCTTCATAAAGTGAGTTGTAACCGGTGGTTGCATCCTGAGCAGTTGCCTTGTCATCCTTCATATCGAACTTAAATTTAACACCGTTAAGACCGCCTGCCGCATTGATCTCTTCTATAGCGATCGTTGCACCGTTCTTTACGGAGTTACCGTAGGAAGCATTATCGCCTGTAAGAGGGCCTGTTGTACCAATGAAATACTCTGTGTTGTTTGCTGCGTAGTTGTCACCCGATGCTTTTTTGCTGTCGCTGCCTTCTTTACCGCCGCAAGCGGAGAAGCCGAGAGCAATCAAGGCAAGAGCAAGAACTGCCGCAAGAACCTTTTTTACTGACTTTTTCATAAAATGACCTCCTTTTAATTTCCGAGCTGCTTTTGTAACTCGGTAAACATCATCTATGATGTGAATAATGATACACTCTTAATATTGAGTTGTCAACAGATTATTTTTAAAAATTACGTCGATTTTTTAATGAAATTGGCTAAATTCAGAGTCTCGTTTTTGTGCACTTTTCACATTACGAAATGTAATGTCATTTTTTACAACATGAATATATTCAATAAGGGGTATAAATATACAAATTGACTAAAAAATATCATGATTTGAGCGCTTTAAAGCGCTGTTTTATTAAATCATTCAGAACTGAGCCTTCAAAGCATCAATCTTATCCGTGTGCTCCCACGGGAGATCGACGTCTGTTCTTCCCATATGACCGTAAGCCGAAGTTGCTGTATAGATCGGTCTGCGAAGGTCAAGCTCGTCGATAATCGCCGCCGGACGAAGGTCAAAAACATTCTGAACCGCCTTTGCAAGCTCCGCGTCGGAATGAACACCCGTACCGAAGGTATCGACCATGACCGAAACAGGCTTTGCAACGCCGATTGCATAAGCGAGCTGAAGCTCACACTTTTTGGCAAGGCCTGCCGCAACAATGTTTTTCGCAATGTAGCGACACATATAAGCTGCCGAACGGTCGACCTTTGTCGGATCCTTTCCGCTGAAAGCTCCGCCGCCATGACGTGAATATCCACCGTAGGTGTCAACAATTATCTTACGTCCCGTAAGGCCCGAATCGCCCTGCGGTCCACCTGTTACGAAACGACCTGTCGGGTTTACATAAATCTTTGTGTTTTCATCAATAAGTGACGGGTCAATCGTCGGCTTGATTACCTTTTCAATAATATCCTTGCGGATTGTTTCAAGCTCAACATCGGCGCTGTGCTGGGAGGAAACAACTATTGCGTCGATCCTAACAACCCGATCGTCGTCATATTCAACCGTGACCTGAGTTTTACCGTCGGCTCTGAGATATGCAAGTTCTCCGTTCTCTCTCTCCTCTGTCAGCTTAAGAGCAAGCTTGTGGGCGAGAGAAATCGGCATCGGCATAAGCTCGGGCGTTTCGTCACACGCATAGCCGAACATCATTCCCTGATCGCCTGCGCCGTTGAGATTGTACTTATCCTCCTCGCCGCCTTTAAGTTCAAAGGAAGCGTCAACGCCCATTGCGATGTCCGGTGACTGCTTATCAAGAGAAGTGATGATTGCACAGGTGTTGCCGTCAAAGCCCTTGTCCGCACTGTCATAACCGATATCGCAGATAGCCTTTCTTGCGATTGACGGGATATCAATATTTGCCGTTGTTGAAATCTCGCCCATAATGAGAACCATACCGGTTGTGCAGCAGGTCTCGCAGGCGACACGTCCGTTCGGGTCCTGAGCCATGATAGCGTCAAGGATTGAGTCGGAAATTCTGTCACATATTTTATCGGGATGACCCTTTGTTACAGATTCTGATGAAAAAAGATGCTTTGCCATTTTAAAATACCTCCATTTTCCGAGCCGCCGATTAAGCAAAACAAGATGTCGGCAGCCGCTCCGTTCGTAAAAAACGCCCCCGGCAAAAACCGAGAGCGTATATAGCCTTATCTTTCGGTTACACCGCAGGATTTAGCACCTTGCCAATGGCAGGTTGCCGAGCTTCACAGGGCCTGTTCCCTCAGCTACTCTGAATAAGGGGTGTTTCGTTTCACGAAATCTATCAAATTGTATATGTTATTATATACTATATTACTGTAATAGTCAAGTGGTAATTTTTGATATTTTATGCTTCTTGTAATGAACATATTTTTATCTCAAAAATTTGACCGTCGGGAATCATGCTGATGATTAACCCGACGGTCAAATTTATACTTTATTATATTACTGCCATGAGAATGTTACAGACTTCTGCGCTCTGTTAACGTTATAACCTTCACCGTTTTTGAACTTAACGGAACGTGTTTTCTTTGATGCGTTATGTTCGATCACGGTGCATTTTTCAAGTCCGCCGATGAAAGCATCCATCATTTCTTCCTCTGTGAAATAAATTGTTGTGCTTACTCTGAGAACCTGAGTGGATTCCGCGGTGCAGCCGAGCGAATCGAGAGTGCCGAGCTTAAAGCCTGTGAGCCACCATGAATACTGCTTGCTGCGATGGAAGAACATCGTATCATTCTTATACATTGTGAGTTCCATCTGCATAAGCATTTCATCATCGGCGCACTTATAGAACTTTCTGCCGTTGGCATCAACAAGCTCGTCATCGTCAAAATCACGATAGTAAAGACCAACCTCGCAGCCGTTGAGAATTGCGCCGTACTGACCCTTCCAAAGCTGTACCATCCATTCCATATCGTTGTATTCGAAGAAGATGCGGCTTGTATCAAAGTTACATAAAATCAGTGGTGCGGCTACGTCATAAAGATATGTATAGCCGAACGTCCTCTGCCAGGCATATGTTGAAGCGTAAAACGCTCCGTCCTTTGCATCATACGAAAAGCCGAGGAGACCTGAGCCGTCCGTATTCGTTACCTTGCCGGTTGCTTTATCATAGTAGAAATCGCCGAAAATATGAATCCTGCCCGCATCCGTCTGAGCCGGAAATCTGTCAATAATTCCTGCCGAGAACTGGAGAATATAGAGCGCGTCGGTTGATGTAACCTTGCCGTCAAGGTCAACATCTGCGGCAACGATTTCTTCCTTGGTGAGTGTATCGGCACCCGTGCAGTATCTAACGACCGAAAGCGCATCAAAAGAGTTTACCGAGCCGTCACTGTTTACATCGCCGGGGGTGTTTGCAACTGCCGATGATGAGGTAGCCATACATGTCATTGTTGCAGCAACGACCGACAGAGAAACTATCGCACAAATAATTTTCCGAAATACTTTCATTCTTCATCCTCCTGTTAATCAAAGCGAATTCTTTATTCCGACAACATATTGAAGAATATACAATGCGTCGGCAGAATTTATTTTTTTGTTGCCGTCGATATCGCCGAGACCTATCTGCGTCGGGCTGAGGGTAATTGAACCCGTTGCATACTGAAGAAGATTAAGCGCATCATAAGCGTTGATTTTTTTATCCAAGCTTACATCGCCCTTTGAAAAGCTTGTTTCGGTAACAAACGTTACATTAAACGGAGCCTTTTTGCCGCAGAAGGTTATATAAAGTGTATCGTCTGTCGGCAAAACCTCGTTTGTATTTTCCGGAATCGACCAGTTCAAGCATGCATTCGGAGCTTCTACAGTTTGCGTAGCAGCATCGTCATATGTTGCGCTGATAATTGTACCCGTGAGGTCGTATTTAGTCATTTCAACATCCTTGCCGATGCCGTAGTTCCATTCGACCCCGACAACAAGCTTCGTCTTGGGAGTTCTGACAATGCTTATTTTGGTAACCGAAGCGAAATAGACATCGAAAAGAGCGTACACCCCGTCAAAGCTGTCGCAGTAAATACGAATCGTATTCTTGCCGGCCTGCCATGTGCCGGAGTTGCTTTTCGCATACATATTGGGACCGACATTGCTATTTTTATAATCTACGGTTTTGTTATTGTACGAAATTGATGTGCCTGAGAGGTTGAGTCCGCCCTTCATCAGGATGATTTCGCCGCTCTTTGAGTACATCCAGTCAACGCCCTGATAGAAGGTTGTCTTATCCGGTTTGCGTACAACCTGAGAATTGGCAGCCGATGCCGGTATCACAAGGCACGAAACCATAATGACGATTGCAAGCATTACCGCACACAAAGATGATATTTTCTTCATTTCCATTCCTCCGATATATAATAAGTTAATTGTATTATATAGTATATTTCGCAAAATGTCAACGACTTCATTGAAATAGATATACTACACTCTCTGCACTTTGTAACCCCATCTTTGGTATAAATTGACTATTGACAACTTGTTCCGTTTGTTATATAATTCTTAAAAATAGCATGAGTGTTTGTGCATTTTTATGGATAAGGATGAAAGAGATGCGAAAATTTACCGAAAAAGCAATATCAGTTTTTCTTTCTCTTGCCGCTGTTGTGTCGTACCCTGTGGCGTGCGGTGCCGAAAGTGTTCGCCTCGGAGACGTAAACGGAGATTCGACGGTTAACTCCGCCGACGCTTTGGCGGTTCTCAAGTATTGTGTCGGCAACCTTGAGCTTTCTTCTGAAACCCTGCTCAGTGCCGATGTAAATGCCGATAAGAGAGTTAATTCCGCAGATGCGCTTGAAATTCTCAGATACACGGTCGGCATCATTGACCGATTCAAGGCAGAAGTCACCGAAACAGTTGGCGCTGAGGAAGCTATTGAAGCATTTAACAAGGCTATTGAAAAGGCAAAGGACGTTAAGCCTTATTATACTTTTAATGAAACTGTTTCAAACAACGTCGATGATGTAAAAGCCAAATCGAACAATCCGTTGATTTCTTCCTCAAGGCTCAGACAAATAGAGGAAAGTCAAAAGAAAGAAAACAGCTTTGACAAAAAATATGTCAGTATTATAAAGCAAAAGAGCGATAAGTCTGCACAAGAAATGCTCAATGTCTTTGATTGCACGGATATTTCGAAGTATGCCGACGTTGATTGCGTAAAAAATGACAGCGGGCATTACCTGATAACCGTCAAATTCAAGGACGAAAAAAATCCGACCGAAAGCAGTCAAATAGTAAAAGTTCTCGGTCGTGACGACTATAATACAGTTAAGAAAACGGTCGAGGAGCGAAACGAGGTAGGCGGTGCAAAATCAAACATTGAGATTTTTGATTTTATCTATACGGACTGTTTCATCAAATGTGAAATTGATCCGCTGACCTCGGAATTTATTGATATGGAGTGGTCCTCAACCTGTGTTTCACATTCCAAGGTTACGACCGTCGGTCTCACTATTGAAATGAACGAGACCGGAAAAAGAGGCGCACATTATTCGCGCTTCGGCTATTAAATTCGATTAGCTCATTGTCTCCTATTCGCCTATGGGAGACAGTGTCTAATATAAATTCATGCACCATGTGTGTAAATCTACAATGAAGGAGAAATTGGTGATTACAATGAATAAGATTGCAAAAATCCTGTCAGTTGTTCTTTCCGTTTCTTTAGTAATCGGTGTTACAGTTGCAATGCTTGTTTCTGCATTCGCAGTTACAGCTCCGAAGTTCTCCATCAGCGTTGCTGAGGAAAGCAAGGATTCTGTAAAGCTTGCTCTCTGCCTTGAGTCGGGCAGCATCAACAGCTGCGGTGTTAACGTTAAGGCCGCAGATTGGAACAATCCCAACAAGACAACCGGTTTAACTATTAAGAGTGTAGAAAGAGGTCAGGCTTTCAGAGACTTCGCAACTGCTCACGAAAATGATAAAGTTCCTCCGCTTATTGCTATCAATACGGACCGCGGATTTGGAGAGGCTTCTTTTGCTTCCGTAGCAGCATATAGCGAAAAGGGTGTTATGCTCTACTTCACCTTTGCAAAGGGCAATTCTGCGAAAGCAAAGATTGATTCGAGTGACATCATTGTTGAGTTCGACGGTACTGTAGACGGAAACAATAATCCTGTTACACCGACTCTTGACAACAAGATTCCGGCACCGGCAACAACTACAACAACAACGACAACCAAGAAGGCTGACGTTACTACGACAACCAAGAAGGCTGATGTTACTACAACAACAACCAAGAAGGCTGACGTTACTACGACAACCAAGAAGGCTGATGTTACAACGACAACTAAGAAGGCTGACGTTACAACAACAACTAAGGCTGCTGAGGACGTTACAACAACAACTAAGGCTGCTGAGGACGTTACAACAACAACCAAGGCTGCTGGGGATGTTACAACAACCAAGGCTGCCGAGGATATTACATCATCAACAAAGTCTGATGACGTTGTTACAACTGCTCCGGCAGCAGATACAACAACAGCCGCTTCAAGCAGCGATGTTGTTAACCCTGAGACAGGCGACCGTCTCACTGCTTCTGCAGCAGTAGTTGCACTTCTCGCTATCAGCGGTGCAGCAGTAGTTGCACTTCGCAAGAAGGAAGACTAATCTAAGAATTTAGGATTTATTCCGGATAAATCCTTACTGGAATTCTAAACGCCCCCACACAAGCCTATGGGCGTACGGCTTGTGTGGTTTTTCTTTTTTTGAGGTTCTTTGGGAACCTCTTTTTATTTTATGTTGAACGAGGAATATTATTCCGCCTCGTGTGCTTAAGGTGCCTTTTCGTAGGGGCCGATGCCCACAGTCAAGAGTAACATGGTATACATCGACCCAAGAATTTTTGCAAAAAGTCTTAAGTTAATGACATTGCCTTTAGTGGAAGCTAAACGTAACGTAAATTTCATGGTTAAACTTAAAGTCAGCAGAATTTATCCAAACCTCCCCTTGTTGCAAGGTAGCGAAGCGGCGCGACGGTAGTGAATGAACGTCCGGTGGACGTTCAGAGCCGGAGCGTGACCGAGCCGCAGCGAGACGGTGTCGTCCTTGACGACGGAGGGGATAAAAAAGGCGGATTAAAGAATATCTCTAAGGTAGGTAAATTTCAAGGTGCGACACAAAATACTACCGCACATTTTCTCTTATGTTTATAGAAAAACAACCGTCTCCCCTATCGTCAAGATAAGGAAAACGGTTGTTTATTTCTATTCTGTTTTAATCGGCTCGCTTTTTATTGTAGAAAAACATTGCAACGCCTGCGCCGATGATCAGGATATAGCCGAGGACGCTGAGCCAATCGGGGATGTCTCCGAAAACAAAAAATCCCAACACGGCGGCAAAAATAACCTGCGTGTAATCGTATACGGAAATCTCCCTCGCCGGGGCGCATATATACGCTTTCGTTATGCCGAGCTGCCCGATACAGGCAAACGTTCCGGCAAGTATGAGATAAATTAACTGTAAGCCGCTCATTCGCTCATATTCGAATATCAAAAACGGCAGACACAAAATGCACGAAAATGCCGAGAAGAAAAACACGATCCTGCGGCTGTTCTCCTGCTTTCGACCGAGTCGGCGCACAAAAGTATATGCAATTCCTGCACCCATGCCGCCCAAAAGTCCCACAACCGCCGGCAAAACCTGCGGATTGTCAAATCCGGGCTTGATGATGAACAGGCTGCCGACAAAAGCCACCGCAACGCCGATAATTTGTGCAAATTTAGGCTTTTCTTTCAAGAGAAAAATTGAAAAAATGATTGCAAAAAACGGTGAAAGCTTGTTGAGCATATTCGCATCGGAAAGATTCAGTCTGCCGAGCGCATAGAAATTGCAAAGCAAGCCCATTGTGCCGAAAAAGCTTCTGCCGAGCAAATCGGGGATATGCTCCTTGGGCGGAATGAAGCCGACCTTTTCACGAAGCATCATAATAAAGATAAAAATGAGCGCAACAAAATTTCTGAAAAATGCCTTTTGAAATGCCGGCAAATCCCCTGCCAGCTTTACGAAAAGCGACATCATTGCAAAGCCGAACGCCGCCGCCATGATATAAAGTATTCCCTTTGATTTTTGACTGATTTTTGCCATATACGATCTCTGTTTCCGAATATAGATTTTAGACGGGAGACGGAAGATATCGGACCGCTATAAAGGTTAACCTCCGTCGCAACTATTTATTTCAACATTATTATAATCAAAGAGTAACCGATGTCAACCCATGAAAAAAATTTTTTAAAAAACTATTGACTTTTTTTCGCATAAATGATATCATGCAAGTGTAATAGTACAGATATCACACATAATACACACCGAAAGAAGGTGATGCTATGTTTGAGATCGACTCCAGGAGCAGGATCCCGATCTACGAACAGATCAAAAACCAACTGATAACGTGTATCCGCCTCGGAATCTACAAGGCAGATGAGCAGCTCCCGTCTATCAGATCGGTTTCAACTCAAACGGGCATCAATGTCAACACGGTCAAGCGGGCATTTGCAGACCTTGAGGACGAAGGGATAATTTACTCGCTTGTAGGCAGAGGAAGCTTTGTTGCCTCGGACGCTGCGAACAACACATCAATTGCCGAAAAAGCGCTCAAGGACATTGAACCCGACCTGTATTCGCTCAAATCAAAGGGAGTCGACAGGGACTCGGTAATTAAGCTCATCAACAAGATATATGAGGAGGAATAATAAATGATTGAAATAAACAACATAACGAAAACCTTCGATGATTATACGGCAATTAAGAACCTCTCTTTCACAGTCAACGAATCCTCGCTTTACGGGCTTGTCGGCTACAACGGAGCAGGTAAAACAACGCTTCTGAAAATTATCGCAGGCGTTTATCTCCCCGACTGCGGCGACGTTTTGCTCAACGGCAAAAGTCTTTTTGAGCATCCGGAGCTTAAAACAGACCTTTTCTATGTTCCCGACGATTTGTATTTCGGTCTCGGCGCTTCGATGAATTCCATGGCAAAGTTTTACATGGGCTTTCACCCGAACTTTTGCATTGATACATTCAAAAAGCTGACAGGTCTTTTCGGCCTTGACCCAAAGAAAAAGCTTATCGGTTTTTCAAAGGGTATGCAGCGTCAGGCCGAAATGATACTCGGTCTCTCCTGCCTGCCGAAGGTAATTCTTCTCGACGAGTCCTTTGACGGACTTGACCCGGCAAAGAGAAATCTGACAAAAAAGATTTTGCTTGACTACATGGCAGAAAAGGAATGTTCGATAATCATTTCCTCTCATAACCTCCATGAGCTTGCCGATATGTGCGACCACATTGCACTTATCAACGGTCAGACGATTGCAATAAACTGCGCCGTTGACGACATGAACGGCACACGCTGCAAATTCCGCCTTGCCTTCAAGAACGAGGTTGAGCGCGAAGCATTCGGCGACCTCAAAATCAAGAATTTCAAAAAAGACGGCAAGATAGTAACATTTACGGTCTCGGAAAATGTCGAAAAAGCTCAGGAAATTATCAATTCGCTTGACCCCGTGCTTTGCGAACGCTTTCCTCTTTCACTTGAAGAGATTTTCCTTGAGGAGATGGAGGATACGGATTATGACTTTGAAAAAATCTTCTCGTGATCCCTTTGCGTCAATGTTTTGGAACTCTGTCAAAAAGACGCGTTTTGTTCCGATCGTGACGCTTGTTGTGTTGCTTCTCACCACACTGCTCGAATTTGTTTTTGATTATATAAACGGTTATTATGATTGGAACCAAAAACGATACGGACATTTTTGGGATTCCATTCTTGACGGAATACTCCTTGCTGTTCCGATTATAGTTATTTTCGGAGTCATCTCGGGAACCGTTTTATTCAGATTTGTGCAAAGCAAAAAGCAAGTTAACGTCATATTTTCGCTCGGTCTCAGCCGCAGGAAAATTTTCCTTGCGAAGTACCTCGGCGGAATTGTTCCCCTTGCGGCTGTGCTTGCCTTTTCGGCAACAGTCGAAGTTCTTGCAGACATTATTTCCGGATGTATCGTCAAATTTCCGACGATACACTTGGCGCTGATTTCGGTAGCCGGTATTCTCGGAACATATACATTCGCATTTACCGTTGCGGCTGTGTCAATGGCTTTTTCGGGAAACATTGTCGAATCGGGAATTTTTTCGGTCATACTTGCGATTTTTCCGAATTTTTCAGGTATTTTCTTTGGCCATATGCGCAGCATCTTTACCCATGGAGGTGTCGAAGCCTATGGCAAAGACTGGAACTTTTTCAGTCCTTTTTCGGCATTGCTCATTGTACAAACAGGTGAAGGCTACAGAAAAAACTATCTTCTCCGTATTCTCTATACGAGCGGTAAATTGACCGCCACCGACTGGTCGGGTACGATCACTTGTTTTGTTCTTTCTGCAATTATTTTTGCAATTGCTTATTGGGCGTTCCCGAAGCGCAAAAACGAGACCAGCGGTTATTTCGGCAAAGCGAAGGGTCTCAACGAAATCTGCGGCGCAATGACGGGATTTTACATCGGAACGATTGTTTCCTTAAATCTGACGGAAAATCACAGTGCAATTATCGCGTTCGTTTCATTTATTTTAACTTTTATACTTGTGTATTTGGTTTTCAAATTCCTTTTCACATACAAGCGAATGAAAAATATGAAGCAATCGGTAAAAAGAATTGCCGCATATGTTGCCGCTTTCGCTTTAATTGCTGTTATTTTTTCAACGGGACTTTTCGGTTATTCCTCATATGTTCCGAACGCTAAAAAGGTCGAATCAATTCAAATTTCTTTAGAAATTTCCAATCCGTACGACATAATCAATTACAGCACGGATATTCACGGCGATGAGGTCTACGGCTACTCTCCGATGATAAGCAACGGCTTTTCAAGCCAGGTTGAATTATCCGACGTTATTTTTTGGGGCGGAACAGCAAACTTCGGATCTTTTAATCTCGACTGTACGGTTGAAAAAGACAATGAGATTAAAGAAGTTATTGATGTCCACAAAGCCATTGCCAAAGAGGGCAAGATCAAAGCCAATGCGGACAACGCTTGCGGCTACGTTATTATGATAAGCTACAAGCTTCGCAACGGCAGAACGGTAGAACGCCGTTACAGCACCGTCAGCACGGAAAGTGCAATGAAAATGCTCGGCCTCAGCGACCTTGAAGGATTTAAAGACGAAATATCTGAATATTTCTATTATCATTCCCAATCAATGGAAAAGCTCGGGCCTTCGGACTATCTCGACGGTTTCTGTCTGCTGTCGAAAAATCTCAAGAGCTGCAAGTATGTTGACGGACTGAAATACGACTTTATGGAAGCCATTCTCGCCGACCTTGAAAGGCAAAGTGCACAGCAGATTTATTTTCGCAATCCCGAGGATGAGCTTGGAGTTATCTATTTCCCGCTTAACGATTCGGTTTCATCAACTCTCAGCCTCCGGGATAACGAGATAATCGACAGCGACGGAGTAATTATCAATGCCGATACAAACGAAATTACGGGCACTGTGAATGAACGCCGTGCCGGATTTCCGAATCTTTCCGATACGAGTATCTCAATCTCGGGAGATAGATGCATAGTTGTCACGAAGGATATGACAAATATAATTAAATATCTCACTGACAAAAATCTTATGCAATACTTTAAATCCGACGTCACTGCCAATGACGTAAACAAAATTAAGATTGCAACAAGAGCCGAAACGGTCGGCAAGAAAAACTCCGAAATGCTTCCGCTCTTTGCTGCCGGCTATGCCTGCGCTGATGAGGTCAAGTCGAACGACACCATGAGCAGACAGGCAAGCCACGACTTTGCAAACCACGTCGGCGGATCAATCAAGGACAAAGCTACGATTCAAACTGTACTTGACAATACCCTGCTTTACGGCTTTAACGATAACAGTGACCGCATTGTTGAGGTGACATACAACGACGGCTCGATTGCTACCTACGCCTTAAAAGCGGACGTTTACAACAAGCTGAATATTAAATAGGAGGGAACAATCTATGAAATATAAACATACAGCGGCCGGACCTTTCTCAGCGCTGTTACGAAACTCTTTTATAAAAACCTGTTTCGTTCCGATAATCACCTTTTTTGCGCTGTTCATGTCAACGCTATTTAACTATATCAACATAAAAGCATTCCATCGCTTTGGCGGTTCACCGTTTGTAAAAGACAAATTTTTCGGATTTTTCTGGAGCAATGTCAGTGACAGCATCCTTCTTACGGAAGTGCTGATTATCCTCGGCGGCGTTTTCGCCGGAATAGTCCTCTTTTCATTTGCACAGAGCAAAAAGCACTGCAATGTCATCTTTTCGCTCGGCATAAGCAGAAGAAAAATCTTCCTGGCAAAATATCTCGGCGGACTTCTCCCCTTCTGCGCTGCCGTCATTATAGCCGCATTTTTTGAGCTTATGTCTGTATTCGGCGTCGGTTACACGCCGAACGCACCGATAATCAAGATGGCTGTTTACTGGGTAGTCTGCTTTATCGGAATATACGCCGTCTCATTCACTATAACCTCGGCGGTAATCGCCTATACCGGAAATATTGCGGAGGGCTTGGTATTCACCGCCATAATCGCCGTATTTCCTATGGCTGCCGGTGTGCTCTTCAGCGAAATGAGAAGACTTTACACTGTCGGTGGAATAGGCGTATATGAGGGTGACTGGAACTTCTTCAGCCCTTACATTTATATGTTCAGATTTTTCAGTCCGGGCGAATATGGCGCTCAGGAGCAATATAGCGAAGGCTTGAACATGGTCTTTAGCAGCTATCAGCTTTATTTTACATTCAACGAAAGCGGTGCACCGCTTTATAATCTCACAATTTCCGATTACTCGGGTGCAATCACGGACTTTGTCTATGCCGCAATAATTTTTGCAATTGCTTTTCTCGCTTTTCCAAAGCGCAGAAACGAAATCAGCGGTTCTTTCGGAAGAGCAAAGGGCATCAACGAGATCTGTGCTGTATTTTCGGGAATATATGTCATGACTTTCGGAATGTATGCCGTTGTCGAAGGCACACTCGGAATAGAAAGAGGAAACATGCTCACCTTCCTCTACTCGCTCGGCTTCTTCATTGTAGCGTATTTCGTTTTCAAAATGATCTTCGCTCATAAGCGTAAGCTGATATTGAAATCCATGCTCAAAAGAATACCGTGCTATATCGCAGCAATAGCGATAGTTACCACGGTTTTCTACTCCGGACTTTTGGGCTATGCTTCAAGAATACCCGACGCCGAGGACATTGATTCAATCGAGTTTTCTTCTACAATCTCCAACCCTTACAGCAGCGTTAACGATAACGATGCCCTCCATCGCCGTCCGATTTACGGATATGCGATAATGAAAACCTACTCGGGCTACACAAGCACCGGCGGCTTTGATCGTTTCTTTTACGGCGAAGGTTATCAGGATATATATTACCCCAAATACTCCGTCGACGATGAGAGCATGATTCACAGGCTTATTGAAATTCACAGGAGCTTTGTTCAAAAGGGACATATCAAGAGCACGGCTTCGGACACCTGCGCAATGAACTTCCAGATAGTTTATACTCTCAAAAACGGCAAAACAATCAAGCGTTACTACAGCGTAACAACGGAAGAAAACGCAAAGAGAATCATGGGACTTAGCGATACAATTGTCGCCAAGAGCGGAATTGAAGAATATTTTGAAACCAATTCCGACGATTACTATGCAAGCGATAACTATTTAAGCAAAGTATCTGCCGAATTGAATCCCGGAAACTATTTCTATCTCTATTCAAAGTATCTTAAAGACAGTTACCGCTGCGGCATGATAACCGATGAGCTGAAAAAAGCCGTTCTGAAAGATCTCGAAAACCAGACGGCGAACGATATTTTCTTCCACAAGCCGGAGGATGAGCTGGGCGTTATAAGCTTCGGAATCGGTGATAATTTCATAGACGATATGCCCGAAAACTATTACTACAACGAATATGGGGATCTTATTGACAGATATACATGCGAAATTGTAAATGATAACACTCTGCAAACAGAACAGGCGAAGGAATCAATGAAGCTTACCGACCTGACGATTGGCGCAATGGACAACACATCTAAATCATTCGTTATAACAAAGACCATGACGAACACGATAAAGTATCTCACCGACAACGGATACATGAAGTGTCTTGAGTCAAAAATCACGGCAAGCGACGTCAAAAGCATGAAGCTTTGCACAAAATCGGAGTCCATAAACAAAACAAATGCCGATATGCTGCCGCTTTTCTCGGGCGGATATAACAGCGTTGCCGATATAAAGAGCTTTGATTCCGACATGGATTTATATTACGCCAATTATAATCAATTGAATTCCCATTATATCGAGCATAATGTTCCCAACGAGATAACAAGCAAATCAACCATCCAAAAGGTTCTTGACAACTGCTTCCTTTACGGCTACTGCGGCAACGATTACCGAATTGCCGAAATAACCTTCAACGACGGCTCAATCGCAACCTATTGCATTACCGGCGAGGTTTACGAAAAGCTGATGAAGTAACCGTCTCGGTACAGGAACAATCTCACCTCCCCTGCCGGGAATAAAAAAGCAGATTGAAGAAAAATCCAAGGGTCGATGCGTTCCGCACCCTACGACGAGGTTCAATAAGGGCACATTTCGTAGGTGTCGATGACCACATCGACCCAAGATTAGAAGAAGCTCTATAGGCTCCCTTTTAGCCCTCCTCCGGAAAAGGCAGGCAAATGACATCTTCAAACACAAAATCATATATCATTCTAAAAGAGTTCAACCAATCATTATTAAGGTGATAAAATGAAGTTCAAAATCAGGAAGAAACAAAGAAATATCATCATTGCCGCTGTTATTTTAACGGCTGTCATCATTGCTGTTTGCGTACGAAGCGGAGTTTTTAAGCCCAAATACACCTACTCCGGTGACCCGTACGTTTGCCTTGACGCAGGACACGGTGCCTATGACGTAGGCGCAGCAAACGGCGACCGCTACGAAAAAGACGATGACCTCAAGCTGACGCTGAAAATCAGAGAAAAGCTTGAAGCAATGGGCATCAAGGTTTATCTCACCCGTGATGATGATTCCGATGTTACGCTTGACGAACGCTGCAAATCGGCAAATAAAAAGCACTGCACGCTCTTTGTCAGCATTCACAGAAATTCCGCCGAGGACAAAAAGGCTAACGGAATCGAAGCGTGGGTTTCAAGAAATCCCAAAGGTGACGAATACACGCTCGCCGAAAATCTTGTCAGTAATATCTGCAACTTGACAGGCCAACAGAATCGCGGAATAAAAAAAGGCTTCCGTGACAACTCTTTCGGCGATTACTATATAAATTCCGACACCGATATGCCATCGCTTCTTCTTGAAGTCGGCTTCATCACCAACGATAACGACAACAAAATCTTCGACGAAAAGCTCGATGAAGCCGCCGAAGTAATAGCAAAGACCATTTACGACCACATTCAAAAATAATTTCGGACCGTTTCATTTTTGTAAAAAAATTGAAGCGGTCATTTTGTTTCTTTATATTGCATTTTTCGACGTTTGTGATATAATATCAAATCGGTGATAATTATGAAATACAACACATATATTTTTGACCTTGACGGAACGCTTCTTGACACATTGCAGGACTTGGCAAATGCCGTGAACTATGCGATGCGTCAAATGAATTATCCCGAAAGGACGATTGACGAGGTTCGCCGATTCATCGGCAACGGAATAAGACTGCTGATAAAGCGTGCCTCTCCGCAGGACATTTCATCGAACGATTACGACAAAACGCTTGCGATTTTCACGGCGTATTATCTCGACCATATCGCAGACTTCACAAAACCGTATGACGGCATTGTTGACGTTATAAAGACGCTCAAGCAGAACGGCTGCAAGGTTGCCGTTGTGTCGAACAAGGCGGACGAGGCGGCAAAAAAGGTTGTTAAAGATTTCTTCGGAGATATTTTTGACCTTGTTGTCGGCAAGATGGATCGCTTTCCGTCAAAGCCTGCGCCCGATTCGGTGCTTTACGTCATTGAAACGCTCGGCGCAGACAAGGCAAAATGCGTTTACTCTGGTGATTCCGAGGTTGACGTTCAGACCGCACACAATGCAGGCCTCCCCTGTGTCGGCGTAACATGGGGCAACCGTGACGTTTCCGAGCTGATCACGGCGGGAGCGGAATATATTGCCGAAAAGCCGTATGAAATTATCGAAAAGACAAAATAGAAAGAAGCTGATGCAGATTCGTCTCCGCATCAGCTTCTATTATTTATTCAGAAAGTAAATATTCCGTAGTATGACGTTTCGCCCTTTTCGGTTATCTTGTCAACCTTACCGTTTTTCTGCTTCATAGTGAACTCGGAACTGTACGGCGTTTTGACATTCAGCTCCTTCACCCTGCCGTTTGTGTCCGTTACAGCCTCAATAACCGTACCGCTGTAGGTTACGCTGCCCGAGGTATAGTCCTTTATGAACGTTCCGTCATAACCAAACTCAAACGGGAAGCCGCCGGCGGCATTGTAAACCGAATCCTTTTTTACGTCAACCTTTTCGGATTTGATAACCAATCTGATTTTGAGACCGTTGCTCATCTTGGCAATCGTTGCCGAGCTGAGCATATTTTCCGTGAGCTTTGTATCCGGTCCGTACGTATAGGCAGGCAAATTATTTTCATCAACACCGTTCACAAAATTCCCCGTAAAAGTGTTTTTGTTCGGCTCCATTTTTTCCGACTTTCCGTTAAAAGTATAAACTCCCTCGTCGGATAATGTTACCGTTGCCTTTTTGACCTGAGAATATGTCTTTTTCAGGGCGTCGTTATAATACTTGACAATTTCGCCCTTAACCGTCGGGATGTTTTCTGCCTGCTCGAGACCGACAGTTATTCTCAATATTTTAAGCGCATCGGCGGAATTGATTTTCCCGTCACCGTTTGCATCGGCATTGGCTTTGTTGAAGCTTTTAACCTTCATTCCGACGCTGTATTGAAGCACACAAAGCGCATCGGCGGAATTGATTTTTCCGTCGTCATTTGCATCTCCGAGCAAAGCCGCCGACGAACCGACGGTCAGCGCCGCCGCAAATGCAAGTGCCGTAAGAATTGAAATAAATTTTTTCATTCTATATCATCTCCTCGTCGTTATAATATCAAAATGATGTTGTCTGTAACCGATTTCAGCAATTTCACTTTTGTAGATGTCACCCTCATAATCGAACAGAATGCTATAATAGCTCTCATACGGAACATAGACATCAAACGATTCAACATATCCGTCTTCGTTAATAAATGCCGTGACTTTTGTTCCTATGTACATAATTTGACCACCGTTATATTCAAAGTCGTCCGTTTCGTCATTGATATAATAGAACGGTACTCCTCCGCAATACTGAATTTCGGGAACTTCAGAAAGCCCGGCTTCTTCAAACCACAATTCCAGGTTTACTTCATATCCGTTTTTTATCTTTTTTATGGAAATTTGCTTAATCATTTCTTCCGTCAGCAACGAGTTAGGCGCAATATCTTCAGGAGCGTTGCCGTATTCATCAAGTCCGTCCGTGAAGAAATAATTGTATGTATCAGGTCCGAAATTCATTCTCTGCCCTTCATCAGTCACGGGAATATCGACCCATAATCCATAATCATCTGTCACAGTTTCCTCTATTTCCGTTGTTTTTGCATATGTTTTATCAAGTGCACTGTTATAAAAAGACAATATCTCCTGTTTTTCGGACGGCAGCTCATATGTTTTTTCCAAGCCGACCGTTATTCTCAATGCCGACAAAGCATCTGCCGAATTGATTGCACCGTCGCCGTTTATGTCCGCTGCGGCACGATCAAAATTCCCGCCGACATCCAAGCCGACTATATATCTCAGAATTGAAAGAGCGTCCGTTGAATTAACTTTTCCATCCCGATTTACATCGCCGAGAAATAACATTGCCGACGAACCGACGGTCAGCGCCGCCGCAAATGTAAGTGCCGTAAGAATTGAAATAAATTTTTTCATTCTATCATCTCCTTAAGTAAATTGTTCGACCGTATCACGAATTGTATTGAGAAACGCATCCTCACCCCATGTGTTGATTTTAAAAAAGACTGCCTGACTTCCGCCCGAGCTTATTGCCGTGAGATGCACGTCTTCTCCGCACGCAAAAAGTGTGACGCTCAGGCTGACTCTGTTGCCGCCTATGTAGCTGTAACGCTCATAGACCTTTACAGAACAGGCACAATTCCCTTTTTCGCAGTACGACTCGTCCTCAACGGAAGCAGAAACGCTTTTGTTGACCGCCCTGTCAATGGCTTCACTGATTTCAAACAATGAACCGTGAAGGTCACACTCAAGCATTGCCATAAATTTTCTCCTTTTTACTCTCAATCTTCTTTATCAAGCTCCTGCCGATATCATGCAAAAGCTTATATGCTGCCGGGAAGACCTCTTCGGGGAAATTGACAAGAAAATCATCAGATTCAAATGTAAGATCGCCCTTATAGTCAATCTCGGCAAGAGCCTGAGTGATTTCCTCCCAGTCGAGATCAAAGAAATACGGCGGACAATGCCTGTCCTCAAGATAGTCATTGTCATGGACGTGCAGACAGCCGACATTATCGTGGCCGAGAGTTCTGAGCATTTCGGGAGCCGTTGTTCCGACAAGACCTGCGTGTCCTATATCGACGCAAGCGGTAAAATATCTCGGATCAAGCATATCCATCATGGCTTTGAACTCCTCGCCGACGCTGCAAATATTCGGAATAATACAATGTCTGCGGCGATCCCTGCCGAACATATTCTCACATGCGATTTTTATATTATATTCCTTGCAAAGCGGAATAAGATTATTGTAAAACTCGGCATTAAGCTCAAGATTTCTCTTGCTGTCTTTGCCGTAATATGTCGGATGAATTACAATATTTTTCGCTCCGAGAGTACCTGCGATTTCTATTGAACGCTTGATTTTTTCAAGAATTACCGTGTTGTATGTATCCTCCCCGACCTTAAAGCTCGGAAAAGGTGCATGAGCCTGATTAAAGTATTTACCGTAGCTTTCAACGATTTTCTTTACTTCGATCACATGCTCGAGATATGCGGGCTGATTAAGGATATTATCGTCTGCCTGCATACAGAACATTGAATAGTCCAATGCATCAAAGCCTGCCTCGCATATCATGCGAACACATTTTTCGTCACCTAAGCGTTTTGAGCCCACTTCAGTCTGAGTTGATAATACCATTTCAATCAAGTCCTTTCGAGTAATAATTGTTTAAAGAAGCGACGTTTATATCCGATGAAACTCTACGCCCTCATTCGGCTGCACCGACAGCTTCCCTACGGGCGCCTTTGTGTAAATTTCACTTATCCGCCTTAATTCCTCTTATCGAGAATGCAAAAGAATAATTGCCGCTGTGCATCTTGTACGGCTCATGTAAACACGCCGTGCCGGGCATATCGCCGCCGACGCCTCGTTGTTTTGCATCGATGCAAAGCGAATAATATTCATCCTTGGTGAGCTCGTGGTTATGCATTGCTTTCTCAATTTTTTCCTGAGAATAGCTGTGCATGGAGAACTCAAACGGGAAATCCGAGCTGACGGAGAATCCGTTGCCGCTGTCATCAGTAATTTCAAGCGAACGCACATCGGTTCGGTTGCCGTTTTCCTGCGGTCTCATATAATAATGGAAGAGTTCATCGGCCTTCTTATTGAATTCAGAAATGCGCTGCCCCGTTTTTCTGTCACAATACGACTCCTCGGGGCCTCTTCCGTACCACTTGACATTGCAAAAATCCTTGTTTATTCCGAGTCTTACACCCGAACGCAGCATCGGAAGTAAGGGACTGTTCATATTTTGTCCGATGCTTACACTTCCGTCGCTGTTGACGATTATATCAGTCTCAACATGACCTGCAAACGGTGCAAACCAATGAATATTTACTATACATGATCCGCTGAACGGGAAGATGACAAAGCTCTTTATGCTGACACTTCGGCTTGTTATATCCCAAAGGTAGAGCGGATTGAGGCGTTTGAACATCGGTGCAAAATTAAAATAGTTTGTGTCGTTATCAGTCAACGGGCGGAAGAAATTCGGCTTAAATGAAAGCGAATTGTCAAGAATGTTTCCGCTGCCGAAGTCGATTCCGTAAAGCTTTTTATTTTTAAAGGTAACGGTTGTGCCGCTTGCAATTATCTTGTGGACGTTGCCCTTTGAAAGAACCTTGACCAGGCCCTCTCTCGGCTCGGGCTTCGCCTTTTCGTTGCTGAGAGTGAACTGATTGAAGCTGATTTCATCGCCGCTATTGTGCCACTCGTTTTCATTCTTATATCTAAACGAAAGAGTGAGAATATACTCACCTGCTTCAAACTCGGCAGAATACGGGATTGAGAGCGTCTTTACCGTCTGCGGAGCAATTCCGTCGAGTGAGATTCTGCCGCTTTCAAGCTCCTTGCCGTTCTTTGCAACGGACCATTCGAGATAGCAATAATCAAGCGGAATAAAATAATTCTTATTCTTTATCTTAACTCTTTTTCTTTCAACGTCGATATCCTCGGCGCAGACATTGGAATAGACCTGCTTGACCTCATAATATGCCGGGTGCGGCGTGCGGTCGGCGGCAATTATTCCGTTGGCGCAGAAATAGAAGCTTGACCAGCCTTCCTTAAAGTCGCCGCCGTATAGCCACTTGCCGTCCTTGTGTATCGCCTGATCGACGAAATCCCATATAAATCCGCCCGTCATGTGGTCATACTTTTCAAAATCATCAACATATTCCTTGAAATTGCCGAGGCTGTTCTCCATTGAGTGAGCGTACTCACAATAAATCACCGGATGATCCTCAAATGCCGATTCCGGTACGTCCTTGTTGTCGGCGGCAAGGGCATTGGCTATGTTGTCAAACAGTGTCGCCGTGATTGCTTCCCGATGAACGAGCTTGTCAACAACATTTTCCATCGGGTACATTCGGCTGATAAAATCAGACTTTGTGAGGTCAAAATCGCCCTCATAGTGTATCGGATAAAGGTCACAAAGCTTCAAAATCGCCTTTTTCATCTCGGCAAAATTCGATCCGTCTCCCGCTTCGTTGCCGAGCGACCAGAAGCAGATACAGGCGTGGCTTCTGTCACGCAAAACCATCATCTCTGCCCTGTCAATTACTGCCGAGGTCCAAAGCGGATTGTCGCCGGGTACATTCTTTCTGCGTACACCGTGACTTTCAACGTCGCACTCGTCCATTACATAAAAGCCAAGCTCGTCACAGAGCTCATAGAAGAACGGATCGTCCGGATAATGACTGGTTCTTATGGCATTGATGTTTGCCTGTTTCATTAGATAAAGATCCTGATAATATCTCTCCCTCGGCACAGCCCAGCCGTAATCGGGGTCATAGTCGTGACGGTTTACGCCCTTGATTATAACCTTTTGTCCGTTAATATAGTAAACATTTCCTTTTATTTCAACACGCTTGAAGCCTATTCTTATCTCTTTTTTGACCGAGCAGTACGTGCCCTCATAGAGCTTAACGGTCAAAGTATAAAGCTCGGGTGTTTCCGCGCTCCATTTGCGGCATTTTTCGACAATGCGGTTTATTTCAAGCTCGCCGCTTACCTTGCCCCTGAAAATTTCCTTTTTGTCAAGGTCAACACGGCATGTAACTTCCCTATCCGTGCTGAATTTAAGTTTCAGGTCAAGTATGCCGTCAATGTAGCTGTCATCAAGTGTTGTTCTTGCATAGATATCCTCAACCGTGGTTTCGGGCTCGGCAACAAGGTAGACCTCACGGTATATTCCGGAGAACTGCCACATATCCTGGTTTTCAAGGTAGGTTGCGTCACTGAAGCGCATAAGCTTTGCGGCAAGAGTGTTTTCGCCCTCATGAAGAATATCGGTTATATCAAACTCGGCCGGGGTCATTGAGCCCTGCGAATAACCGACATATTCGCCGTTGATATAGACATAAAGCGCAGACTTTGCCGCGCCGAAATGCAGAATGATCCTCCTGCCGTCAAAGCCTTCGGGCAGAGTGAAGCTGCGGCGATAGAAACCTATCTCGTTCTTTTCGTGGCTTATTTTCGGAATCTGCGATTCGGCAGTCGATACCTGCGGCGGCATTGACGAGCAGAGATAAATCGGCTTGCCGTAGCCTTGCATCTGCCAGACCGACGGAACATTTACCGTATCCCAGCCGCTGTCATCAAAATCGGGACAGAAAAAATCCTGCGGCTGATTTTCTACCCCCATCTGCCACATAAATTTCCATTTTCCGTTCAGCGAAAGCTTGTATTTTGACTTGCCGTATTCAACCCTGTCTCTTGCGTCATACGGTAAAGCGAGGTTATGCCCGTCTTTTTTGTTCTCACGAAAGAATAACGGGTTTTCCCATTTGTGAAGCGGTTTTTTCAAAAAATCAACTCCTGTCTTTAACCTTCGGTTACTATAATTATATCTATAGTTTGTATGCAAGTCAAATAAAAATTAGTTTATCTGTTTCTTTTTTATACTTTATATGCAATAAGGCAAAAAATACAGGGCTCGTAAAACAAAATCAGCAAATCTTATTGAAAAAAAAAGCCGTTAGTATTATAATAAATCGAATGTTGCAATTTTTGAGGTGTTGGTGTTGAAAAAAATCGGATTTGATAACGAAAAATATGTTAAGATGCAATCTGAGCATATCAGAGAGAGAATTAACAAGTTCGGCGGCAAGCTCTATCTTGAATTCGGCGGCAAGCTCTTCGACGATTACCATGCATCGAGAGTCCTCCCGGGCTTTGCACCCGACAGCAAGGTTAAAATGCTTATGAAGCTCAAGGATCAGGCTGAAATTGTTATTGTCGTAAATGCTTCAGACATTGAGAAAAACAAGATCAGAGGAGACCTCGGCATTACATACGATCTTGACGTTCTCAGGCTTATTGACGCTTTCAGAGGAATCGGACTTCTTGTCGGCAGCGTTGTCATGACACGCTACAGTGCGCAGCCGGCCGCAGATGCATTTTGTAAAAGACTTGAAAGCCTCGGCGTTAAGGTATACCGCCATTACACGATTCCCGGCTATCCGTCCGACGTTGACAGAATCGTCAGCGACGAGGGATTCGGAAAAAACGAATATATCGAAACTTCCCGTTCACTCGTTGTTATCACCGCTCCCGGCCCGGGCAGCGGAAAAATGGCGACCTGCCTTTCACAGCTCTATCACGAGCACAAAAGAGGAATCAGTGCAGGCTATGCAAAATTTGAAACATTCCCGATTTGGAATCTTCCGCTCAATCACCCGGTTAACCTTGCTTATGAAGCGGCAACAGCAGACCTCAACGATATAAACATGATTGACCCGTTCCACCTTGAGGCATACGGCGAAATGACGGTCAACTACAACCGTGACGTTGAAATTTTCCCGGTTCTTGCGGCAACCTTTGACCAGATCTACGGCGAATGTCCGTATAAGTCACCCACAGACATGGGAGTTAACATGGCGGGCAACTGCATCATTGACGATGAGGCATGCTGCGAAGCCTCGAGGCAGGAGATTATCAGACGTTTCTATGCCGAACAGTGCTCGGTTAAAAAGGGTCTCGGCAATTCGGGAAGCGTTGACAAAATCAAGCTTATCATGAAAAAAACGGGTATTTCTCTTGATGAGCGTCCCGTTATCGCCGCAGCAAAAGCCAAGGCAGAGGAAACAGGAGAGCCGGCAATGGCAATTGAGACGGGCAAGGATACTCTTGTTACGGGCAAAACCTCACTTCTCATGGGTGCGGGTGCAGCGGCAATGCTTAACGCGCTTAAAAGCCTTGCGGGTATCAACGACGATATTCATCTCCTCTCACCTGCCGTTATCGAGCCGGTTCAGGAGCTGAAAGTAAAATACATGGGCAACCACAACCCGAGGCTTCACGTTGACGAGGTGCTCATTGCTCTTTCCGTTTCTGCGGCAACAAATCCGCTTGCGAAGCTTGCACTTCAGCAAATTCCGAAGCTCAGAGGTATGGAGGCTCACGCAACGGTTATCCTCAAGGAGCAGGACGAATCCGTTTTCAAAAAATTCGGTATCAACATAACCTGTGAACCGAAATATCAGACCAAAAAGCTCTATCACAAATGAGGAGAACAGCATGGGAAAAATTGTTGCAATCGGCGGCGGACGCTACAGTGACGGTGAAATAATCAATATCTTTGAAAAAATAGTCTCCCTTGCGGACAAAAAGAACCCCAAGGTTCTGTTTCTTCCGACGGCAGGCTATGACGATATCAACGGAGACGAGGATATTCAGCGCAGCTTTGAAAAATACGGCTGTCAATATAATATTCTCTATCTCACGGATGAGAAAAGAACCGTCGATGATATTCGCTCAGTCATTCTCGATGCGGATATCGTCTATGTCGGCGGAGGTGATGTCCGCTTCATGATGGAAACCTGGCGCAAAACAGGGGCCGATAAAGCTCTTATTGAAGCATACAACAGCGGCAAAATCATGTCAGGCTACAGCGCAGGCGCAGTCTGCTGGTTCGATGTCGGCTATGACGACTGCGGCCCGGAGCACAGCTTCATGTTCTGCGACTGCCTCGGAATTCTCCCCTACTGTGCCTGTCCGCACTATGAATCGGACCACTGGCAGACCTTCAAAAAGGCTATTCTTGACCGACCCGAGCAGGGACTTGCGATTGAAAACGGCGCCGCATTGCTTTTCGTCGACGGTATGATAGGTACGGTCAGTGGCAATGACGGCGGCGAGGTATGGATTCTCGACAAAAATAATGAACTTTGTCTCAGCAAAATTGTCGATAAAATAAACAGAATCGACTAATCGTCGGTTGACTTTACAGTTAGTTTGTGCTAACATATATACGAAAAAAATAATGGAGGGTGAAACCATGAAAAAAGTATTATCAATCTTTTTAGCTGTTGTTATTCTCATTTCGGGCGTTGTTTTTGCGTCTGCAAAGGGTAATGACAAGCTTCAGTTTGACGAGAACGGACAGTTTAAGATTCTTGCTCTTGCCGATATTCAGTCCGGCTTCCCGGTCGGTGAAGCACTCAAGGCTTATATAGCTGAAGCTATTGACGCCTCGGATCCCGACCTTGTTATGTTCCTCGGCGATAACATTATGAGCCCCGAGGACGGCACGGTTGAAAGCTACTGGAAGGGCTACGACGAGGTATTCCCGATCCTCGAAAGCAAGGGCGTCCCGTTCACTTTCGTATTCGGCAACCACGATGATGAGTCCGCTCCGACGGTAACAAAGGAAGAAATGCTCAAAAAGTATCAGTCCTATGACGGCTGCCTTGCTTATGATGCAGACCCGTCGCTTCACGGCTGTGCAACTCACAATCTTCCGATTCTCTCAAGCGACGGCAAAAAGGTCGCTTACAACCTTTGGATGTTCGACAGCGGAGATTATGTTTTCTACGAGAACGGCAAGAGAAGAGGCTATGATTGCGTTCGTGCAGACCAGATCGAATGGTACAAGGCAGAGAGTGCAAAGCTCAAGGCGGCCAACGGCGGCGTAGCTGTTCCGTCACTTGCATTCCAGCACATCATTCCGCAGGAAGCAGCTCAGGCTGTTATGTTCTCTCTTCCGTTCCAGCTCGGCAAGCTCACTAAGAACTTCACCGACGGAACATCCGCTACATATCTTCCGAACTACTTTGCGTTCAACGGAATCCTTTCCGAAGCTCCGTGCCCGTCGCCCGATAACGAGGGTCAGTGGGATGCGTTCGTAGAAACAGGCGACGTTAAGGCTTGCTTCTTCGGCCATGACCATGTCAACAACTTCAGCGTTGATGTTGACGGCGTTACGGCAGTCAGCGTTCCGGGCACAACCTTCAAGTCATACAGCAGCGTTACGGATCAGGGATCAATGGTAATTACTCTTGACGAAAAAGATCTTTCAACCTACAGCACAGAGAATCTTTACACAAGCGATCTTGCGGTTAAGGACGGCTCAAACATCCCGAATCAGGAGCACTCGGAGACTGTTGCAGGATACAGGTTCAGAATAGTACTTCGTCATCTTACTCACGGAATCCTTGCACTTTTGAGAGGAATCTATGCTTGGATCCCCTCACCTCTCGGCAAGTAATCTTGACTGAAAAGTAAATATTTAAGGCAACGAGATCAAAACGATTTCGTTGCCTTTTTACTTATAATTATTTACCGATTCGTGACTGGATTGATATACAGCTTTCTTAATATCCGATTTTTGTTTTATTTATCCTTTTCATCCTTATTCTTGGCAAATATCATAACAAGTCCTGCGATTCCGCTGATTATGCCGACCAAAGAGAACGGGAAATCGGAAAAGCCGGTTAAAAGAGTTTTGTTAATATCCGCACCGGCTACACAAAGAAGTATGCCGAACAAAATCAATGCAATGCCTTTTGCAATTTTATTATTCATAGCGTTTTCTCCAGAATTATACAATCTTTTCAAGTCCCGACTTGACGGGCTTAGTTACATAGACCTGTTTAACGATTGATTTCAGGCTTTCTGCGGCGCACTCGGCTTTCGACTCGTCGTCAAAAATTCCGTAAACCGTCGGACCGCTTCCGCTCATGCAAGCTGCCAACGCCCCGTAGCGGTTGAGAACCGATTTTATCGGCACACGCTCGGGCACCTCGATAAGCTGCTCAAAAATATTTTTACAGCGGCGGCACATCTCATAAAGATTGCCCTGCGATGCGGCATATAGCATTCCGCAGGTGTCGAGGTGGCGTATATTCTGCGCCGTATCAAAAGCAGAGTAAGCCTCTTTTGTTGAGACTCCCCTATCAGGCTTCGCAAGCACTATCCGGCAATCCGTTAAATCGGGCAGCGGAGAAAGAATCTCGCCGATATTCTGTGCAACGCATGTGCCGCCCGTCAGGCAGAACGGAACATCAGCACCGACCTTAACGCCGACTGCGCAAAGCTCCTTTAATGTCAAACCTGCCGAAAAAATATCGTTAAGTGCGGCAATGACCGCCGCTCCGTCCGCACTGCCGCCTGCCATACCTGCGGCAAACGGAATGTTCTTTTCAATATGAATTTTTATGCCTGTGTTTTTGATTTTTGTATAGTCAAAAAATGCCTGTGCCGCCTTGTATGCAATGTTCGATTTGTCGCACGGCAGAGCCGCTTCGCTGCACGTTATCGTGATCTTTCTGTCGTCCGTTGTCTCAACACTCACCGTGTCGTAAAGTCCGACAGACTGCATTATCATAAACAGGCTGTGATATCCGTTGTCAAGCGTTCTTAGTATATCGAGCATGAGGTTTATTTTGGCTGCTGCCTTGTATTCTGCTTTCATATGTTCTTTCCTTTCGGGCAGTTTAAGTCTGTATTACGGTAGGAGGTTCATTTCTAAGGTTATTATTTTCAAATCCCCACCACCGCAAGCGGTCCCCCTCCCCTTGCTTCAAGGGGAGGCTAAGGCCGACTTCAAGTTTATAGTTTTTCTAAATTCTTTTAACTATATTGTCAATATACAGGCAAACTTCATCAAAATTACTGTTTATTTCATTGTTCGGTATTCTTATTACCTGTATATTATACTCTTTTAAATATTCTGTTCTTATATGGTCTTTAATCATTCCCGTATCTTCATAATGCTGTGCTCCGTCAAGCTCAATAACCAAGTTCGCTCTTGAAGAATAAAAATCCGCAATATATTTTCCTAAAATTTTTTGCCTATAAAATCTGATAGGATATCCACTCAAAAAGTCATACCACAATTTTCTTTCTTCTTTTGTCATATTCTTCCTGAGATTACGGGCAAGAATCACAAGCTTTTCATTACTCTTTCTTTTCATACTTTCCTCATTAGTTTAAATGATAATGATTTCACATAAATCAAAGATATCGCAGTATTCAGCCTCCCCTTGAAGCAAGGGGAGGGGGACCGCTTGCGGTGGTGGGGATTTGAAACTATTATAATTTATTTCAAATTCGCCGAAATCATCTCTTGTTCCCATATAGGGTCGCCGAAATTGGTTTCTTCTTACTTTGGGTCGATGTGGTCATCTACCCCTACGAAACGTGCCTTTGTCATAACTAACTCGTAGGGTGCGATGCCCACATCGCACCTTGAATTTATCTTCAATACTCACTTTCCTATTCTCGTCTGTTTGAGGCCTGTGAACTTCTGTCCCCATGCGTTTGCCCAAGCTTCACAATAGAGGGAGTAATAAGAAACGTTGTTGTTCTTTCGGTAGTTTATGCAGGGCTTAAATTTGCACCAGATAAATGACGGAATCGCAATGACGAGGAACCATATCGGGCCGAGCAGAAGAGCCTGCCATGTGTGGCCGTACTCGTGAATTTTTGTATCCCGAAGCCAGTCATCCGGTCGGTCGGGATTCATAAAGATAAACGTTCCGAATGAAATTCCTCCCCAGTCGCCGGGCACATATGTAACCGTCGCATTAAAAAATCTTTCGTGCTTGCAGCCCTTGATGACCGCAAAAATTATATAGGCAATGAAGCCGATAAGGTTGATCGGAAGCGCCCATGTCCATTCTACAAGATAAAACAAAAACTTTTTCATATCTTTAACCCTCCGTTCGGTTTATTCTAACATATTTTTACCCTTTTGAAAAGAGTATAAAGGCATTTAACCTTGAAAAATAATAAATAATGTGTATAATATATATAACAGTATGAAACGGAGGTTTTAACATGACAGAAGTTACTAAAGATATGCTTATAGGCGATATTCTTGATGCAGACAGCGGCACAGCCGAGTTCTTCCTCAACATGGGTATGCACTGTCTCGGCTGCCCCTCGGCAAGAGGAGAGAGCCTTGAGATGGCATGCGCCGTTCACGGTGTTGACGTTGAGCAGATGGTTGCAGACATCAACGCTTATCTTGCAAGCAAATGATTCGACTTAAGCCGAGGCTTCAATCGGCGGCGGATATGGTTCGTTACGGTTCCCGTGTCGCTGACATCGGAACCGACCATGCCTATCTGCCGACAGCGCTCATTTTGTCGGGCAAAATACCGTCTGCCGTTGCGGCAGACCTCAGAAAAGGTCCATTGGAAAACGCCTTGGAAACCGTCCGCTCCAATCATATTGAGGACAGGGTTCAGCTTCGCCTTTCCGATGGGCTTAAATGTGTTTCCCCCGATGATGCCGACGATATTGTTATCGCAGGCATGGGCGGTATTTTAATCTCCGAAATTCTGACAGCCGCCGAATGGGTAAAAAACGAAAAATACAAGCTTATCTTACAGCCGCAGTCGCATGACGAGGACGTTCGCAGATACCTTTTTGCCAACGGTTTTAATATAACAGACGAGACGGTCTGCTTCGAGGACGGCAAGGTTTACATATGTATCGGAGCTGTTTATACAGGCTCAATAACATCACACAGCGAAGCCGAAATCATGTTCGGCAGCCTCCTCACTCGCCATGACAAAGCGGCAGAGGCTTTCATAAATAAAAAACTGAAAAGAATAAATGCTCGCCTTTCCGCACTCAACGCACACGGCGGTGCCGAGGACGAAAAAGAGCGGCTTGAAGCAATAATAAAAGAGGTGGAAAAATGGCAAAGGTAAAGGATTTTTACGGTTATCTTAACAGCATTGCTCCCTTTGAAACGCAGGAGGACTGGGACAACAGCGGAATGCTCGTCGGCGATATGAACGCCGAGGTCAAAAAAGCCGCCGTTGTGCTCGATATCACTCACGAAGAAATCAAAAAAGCCAAAGCAATCGGTGCGGACTTAATAATCAGCCATCACCCTGTCATTTTTAACCCGATAAAATCCGTGACAAGGGGCAGTGTGCCGTATGAGCTTGTCGCAAGCTCGATAAACGCTCTCTGCTGTCATACTCCGCTCGACATTGCAGACGGCGGAACGAACGACAGCCTTGCGGAACTGCTCGGAATAGAGGTCACCCGTACCGAAGATCCGATATTAAGGCTCGGAACGGTTGAGCCGACCACGGCGGAAAATCTTGCAGGCAAAATCGCAAAAACGCTCAACACGAAGGTGCGCTATGCCGACGCAGGCAGAAAAATCGAAAAAATTGCGATCTGCACAGGCGCAGGCTGTTCGCTGATTGAAGCGGCAGGTGAAATTGACGCTTTTATAACGGGCGACGCATCGCACCACAACTTTCTCGACTGCATTCAGGCAGGCATAACGCTCATCGCAGCGGGACATTACGAAACGGAAATAGTTGTTGTTCCCGTTCTTGTAAAAAAATTGCAGGCACAGTTCCCCGACATTGAAATTATTGACATTAAACAGGAAAATCCGATAAAATCTATTTGAGGTAATTATGGCACTTGACGGAATATTTCTCAGCAAAATTAAAGACGAACTGCTCAGAGAAATCTCATTCGGCAGAGTTGAAAAAATACACCAGCCCTCCCGTGAGGAGCTGGTTATTCACCTGCGCGGCAAAAACGGAGCGAAGAAGCTTTTTCTTTCGATAAGGGGCAACAGCCCGAGAATCCATCTGACCGAACATGCGCCCGAGAACCCTGCCGTTCCACCGATGTTTTGTATGCTTATGAGAAAAAAGCTGCTCAACGCTCAGCTTGTCGATATCCGCCAATCGGGTCTTGACCGTATACTTTACCTCGACTTCAATGCAACAAACGAAATCGGCGATAAAATAAAACTCATTCTCTCGATTGAGATAATGGCAAAATATTCAAATATCATTCTCTTCGACGGCGACGGAAAAATCGTTGACGCAATCAAACGTGTTGACCTCAGCCAATCGGCAGTTCGTCAGATTCTGCCCGGCTTCAAATATATTGCACCGCCGCCGCAGAGCAAGCTTAATATAAAAGATCACACGACGGAGAACATTATCGCACAGATTAAAAGCTTCCGTTCAAAGTCTCTTTCGTCTGCCGTTCTCAGCACCTTGCAGGGTGCCTCTCCTCTCACCTGCCGTGAGCTTTGCGGAGAGTTCGGTGAGCTTTACACAGACGAGGTCAGCGACAAGGGCTTTGAGTATCTCTCCGAAAATCTCGACAGTTTACGCAATATCATTATGAATGAACCGGGCGTTCCTTTCATGCTCAAGGACGAGACAGGCAAGCCGGTTGACTTCTCTTTCTTTCCAATAAAACAGTACGGCGACCGCTACAGAACGGAGATAAAGTCAAGTTTTTCCGAGCTTCTTGACGAGTTCTACTATGAATGTGACCGACTCGAACGCACAAAGCAAAAGGGGCAGGACTTGGTAAAGCTTCTCAATTCCGCAATATCGAGAGTTTCAAAAAAGCTCAGTCTGAGGCAGGCGGAGCTGGCTCACTGTGCAGACAGAGAAAAGCTGAGAATCAATGCCGAGCTTATCAACGCAAACCTTTACAGACTCGAAAAAGGTGCGCTTTTCTACGACCTTGAAAATTACTATGACGAAAACAAACCGATTAGGATTAAAGCCGACCCGTCAAAATCCCCGTCGCAGAACGCACAAAAATACTTCAAGGAATATCGCAAGGCGAAGACTGCCGAGCAGCTTTTGACCGGCTTCATTGAGGAGAGCAAGCAGGAGCTTGCCTACCTCGAAACGGTTGCCGACTCACTTGAGAGAGCCGACACGCAGGCTGAAATTGACGAAATTCGCAACGAGCTTTCGCTTGGCGGTTACGTCAAGAAAAAGCGCGGAACTGATAAAAAATCATCAAAGACCTTGCCGCCTATTGAATACAGGACAACTGACGGCTTTCGGGTTCTCGTCGGCAGGAACAACGTACAAAACGACAAACTTTCGCTCAAAACCGCCGCAAAAAATGATATGTGGCTTCACACGCAGAAATTTCCAGGCTCTCACGTTATAATTGTCAGCGACAACAGGGAGATAAGCGACGAAGCGATAGTTGAAGCGGCCGAAATCGCCGCCTATCATTCAAAGGCTCGCGATGCAAAGCTTGTACCGGTTGACTACACATATGTTAAAAATCTCAAAAAGCCGCAGGGTGCGCCCTACGGTAAGGTCATATACCACGTTTACTACTCGGTCAACGTCACACCCGACCGCGACAAAATCAACGCTAAATTAAGTAAGGTGAAATAAAATGCGACTTCTTGTTATTGACGGCAACAGTATAATCAACCGTGCTTTTTACGGAATAAAGCTCCTTAGCACCAAGGACGGCAAATATACAAACGGAATTTACGGCTTCATGAATATTTTTCATAAGCTTCTCGACGATTGCCGACCGGACAGGGTTGCCGTTGCTTTTGACGTCAAGAAGCCGACCTTCCGTCACGAAATGTATCCCGAATATAAGGCAGACCGCCATGCCATGCCCGAGGAGCTTAAGCAGCAACTGCCCGTTCTCAAGGAGCTTTTGACGCTCATGGGCTACAAGGTTGTCGAAAAAGCGGGATGGGAAGCCGATGACATTCTCGGCACGCTTTCGGTTCAGATGAAGGACGGTGACAAGTGCTTCATAGCAACGGGAGACCGTGACAGCTTACAGCTTGTCAGCGACACGACGACCGTTCTTCTCGCTTCAACCAAGATGGGCAAAACTCAGACAATCCCCTATGACAAAGCAAAAATCAAAGAGGACTACGGCGTTGAACCGTGGCAGATGATTGAAATAAAGGCTCTCCAGGGCGACAGCTCGGACAATATTCCCGGAGTTGCCGGAGTGGGTCCCAAAACCGCAGGAGATTTAATTCAGCGCTTCGGCTCGGTTGAAAACATTTACAGTAACATTGATACAATTGAAATAAAGGACAAGCTTCGTGAAAAGCTCGTCAATTCCAAGGACAGCGCAATGCTCAGCCACACGCTCGGCACCATTCGCACGGACGCTCCGATTGATACGGACATGGATTTCTACATTCCGTCCGTTCCCGACAGCGGCAAGGCCTCAAGGCTTCTTGCTTCGCTTGAAATGTTTAAAATGATTGAAAAATTCGACCTCGGCAAGGGCGCGCAGACAAACGTTGAAACAGTCAGTGTTCCTGTCAAGCGCCTTGAGTCGCTCTCAGAAATCAGGCTCGGCGATAAGGCTTATTTCATTCCCGAATTTTCGGACGGCGATATAATTTCAATCGCTTTCGACTGCGGCGAATTTATTGCCGTTGTTGATAATAACAGCTTCACATTTGCTTCTGAGCTTGCCGATATTCTCTCAAATGAAAAAATCGAAAAAATAACCTGCGATGCCAAGCAGCTCTATTCATGGGCGTTCATGCGTGATGTTCGGATAAAAGGAAAAGTAAGCGACATTATGATTGCCGGCTATATTCTTAACCCTTCGGCGAACGACTATTCACCTGTAAGAATGGCGCAGGAATACGGTGCACTTTGTCCCGAAATAAGCGAAGAAAATGAGACCGCTCTTAAAGCCGCCGCTTTAAAGGGCGCATGGGAAAAGGTCATTAAGCAAATCGAGGAAAATGACCAGCTTCCGCTCCTATACGATATTGAAATGCCGCTTTCAAAGGTGCTTTCCTCAATGGAGGTTACGGGATTTCTTGTTGACCGTGAGAGCATTCAACAATACGGAGCGGTGCTTGAAGAAAAAATCAACTCCCTGGTCAGCGAGATTTATGACCTTGCAGGCGAGGAATTCAATATAAATTCGCCAAAGCAGCTCGGCACAATCCTTTTTGAAAAGCTCGGACTGCCGGCAAAGAAAAAAACAAAATCGGGTTATTCGACCAATGCCGACGTGCTTGAAGGTCTTGCACCCGATTATCCGATAGTTTCGCTCATTCTCGAATACAGAACGCTTGCAAAGCTCAAATCGACCTACTGCGACGGCTTGCAGAAATGCATTGCGCCTGACGGCAGAATTCATTCAACGCTTAACCAGACCGAAACAAAGACGGGGCGAATATCATCGACCGAACCTAATCTTCAAAACATTCCCGTCAGAACTCCCGTCGGACGCGAGCTGAGAAAATTCTTTATTGCCAAGGAAGGCTGTGTGCTCGTTGATGCCGATTATTCGCAGATTGAATTGCGCGTTCTCTCGGACATTGCAAACGACGAAACAATGATATCCGCCTTCAACAACGGCGACGATATCCACACAATTACGGCTTCGCAGGTTTTCAACATGCCCGTTGAGGCGGTAACTCCGTTGATGAGAAGCCGTGCCAAGGCGGTCAATTTCGGCATAGTTTACGGTATCGGCGCATTCTCACTCGCCCATGATATCGGCGTAACGAGAGCCGAAGCCGACAAATATATCAAAGGCTATCTTCATCATTTTTCGGGCGTTGACAGCTACATGAAGAATGTCATTGCCAAGGCGAAGGAGGACGGCTATGTTCAGACTCTGTTCAAGCGCCGCCGCTATCTGCCCGAGCTTGCCGCGTCGAATGCTATGATCCGCAACTTCGGCGAGCGTGTCGCAAGGAATATGCCTATTCAGGGAACCGCCGCAGATATAATCAAAATTGCGATGGTTCGTGTCTACGACAGGCTTGAAAAAGAAAATCTCAAATCAAAGCTTATCATGCAGATCCATGACGAACTTATTGTCGAGGCTCCCGAAAATGAGCAGGCACAGGTTCAAAAAATCATCCGTGAAGAGATGGAAAATGCATGTAAGATGAAGGTAAAGCTCACCGCAGATGTGCATTGCGGCAAGAGCTGGTACGACGCAAAAGGATAATGCAAAATGAAGGTTGTTGTTACGGCAAGAAATTTCTCGACAGATGACAAAACTGCTCTTCAAATACTCAAAAATGCAGGCTTTGAGGTTGAGGATCACAGCAAAGAGGACATAGGCAGCGGCACGGACGAGGAGTATATACGTTCGCTTGTGCTTGACGCCGACGCAGTTATATGCGGTCCCGAAAAAGTAAGTAATAAAGCAATAGCTGAAAGCAAAAATCTTAAAATCGTTTCCCGCCGAGGAATCGGCTACGATTCGATAGACATTGATTTCTGCAAAAAGAACGGCGTTGCAGTTGCCCGTGCGCTCGGTACGGTTGAAGGCTCGGTTGCAGAGAGCGTTATGGCTTATATCCTCTATTTTGCAAGACGAATCGACCTGCAAAGCGAGAGCATGAACAAGGGCGAATGGAAGCGAATCATGACCCCGGGCGCAAAAAGTCACACGCTCGGCCTTATCGGATTCGGCGGAATCGCCAAGGAAATCGCAAAGCGTGCCGTTCCGTTCGGTATGGACGTGCTTTACTATTGTCGCCACCCCAAGGATAAATTCGGTGCACATTACGCCGAGCTTGACGAGCTTCTCGCAAAAAGCGATTACGTTTCAATCAACGTTCCGCTTAACGAAAGCACCATCAACATTATAGACAAAAAAATATTTTCAAAAATGAAGGACGGAGCAATTCTAATCAACACGGCAAGAAGCGGAATTGTTGACACAAATGCGCTTGTCGATGCGTTGAAATCCGGCAAGCTCTCGGGTGCGGCAATTGATGTCTTTGACAATGAGCCTTGCACGGACTCCCCTCTTATCGGTTTGCCGAATGTTGTCTTAACACCTCACACAGCTCCTTTTACAAAAGAAAATTTCCGTGAAATGAACAACAGGGCTGCCAAAAGCGTTATCGAATTCTTTAACGGAACGCTTGACAGCCGCTATCTGATAGGATGATAATATGACAATTACCTTTGTTTGCACAGGCAATACCTGCCGCAGCGCAATGGCAGAGGGCATTTGCAAAAGGCTCATTGCCGACAAAAAAATCGAAAACATATCCTGCCAAAGCTGCGGTCTCGGTGCATTTACGGGCGACAACGCATCGCCGCTTGCCGTTTGGGCGGCAAGAATGCACGGTGCGGACATTTCCGACCACCGTTCAAGGCAGATCAACCAATATATTTTTGACGGAACCGACCTCATGGTCTGCATGACTAAGGCGCATAAGCAGGCAATAATGACGCTGAATCCGAAATTCAAGGTTATTGTTCCCGAGCCTGAAATCTCCGATCCTTACGGCGGCAATGAGGACATTTACTCCGCCTGTGCGGATCAGATTGAAAGCTTCGTTTCAAGGCTTCTCGATGCCCTGACTGCCGAAATCAAGCCCATGTCCGCCGAGCACGTTTCCGACATTGCCGAGATAGAAAAGCTCTGCTTCTCCGCTCCGTGGACGGAAAAAGGGATCGCCGAGGAGCTTGACAATGAAAGCGCTCGTTTTCTCGTCGCTCAGTCGGGCAAAAATGTTCTCGGCTACATCGGAGTTCACGAGGTTTGCGGCGAGGCATATATTGACAATATCGCAGTGCGTCCCGATTACAGGCGGCTCGGCATCGGCGAAAAGCTTCTCAAAACGGCGCAGGAAAATGCGTTCGGAAGAAAATGCGAATTCATTACGCTTGAGGTTCGCAGAAGCAACGAAAAAGCGATTTCGCTATATAAAAAGCTCGGCTACCAAACGGCAGGCGAGCGTAAAAATTTCTATACAAATCCCGCCGAAGATGCGGTCATCATGACATTGAAAGAATGTGATATCAAATGAAAATATTATCCCTCGAATCCTCGTGTGACGAGACTGCGGCCGCCGTCGTTGAGGACGGCAGAAAGGTACTGTCAAGCGTTGTAGCTTCTCAGGTGCAGGAACATATTATCTACGGCGGAGTTGTGCCCGAGATTGCATCGCGTCGCCATGTTGAAGCCGTTTCCGGCGTTGTCAACAAGGCTCTGAGTGATGCCGGCTGCAAACTTGACGACATTTCGGCAATCGCCGTTACATATGCGCCCGGACTTATCGGCGCACTTTTGGTCGGTGTAAATTACGCAAAGGGTCTGTCGCTTGCAAGCGGTATTCCGCTTGTTCCCGTGCATCACCTGCGCTCACACATTGCCGCAAATTACATCACTCACCCCGAGCTTGAGCCTGAATTTCTCTGCCTCGTTGTTTCGGGCGGACACAGTCACATTGTCGAGGTTAAGGACTATACGAAATTTAAAATCGTCGGCTACACGCATGACGATGCGGCAGGCGAAGCAATGGACAAGGCGGCAAGAGCAATGGGTCTGCCCTACCCCGGCGGTCTTAACCTTGACCGTGTTGCAAAGGACGGCGACCCGACGGCATACAAAATGCCGCACCCGAGAGTTGACGGCGCACCTTACGATTTCAGCTTTTCGGGACTGAAAACAGCCGCATTGAACACCATAAATATCGCAAAGCAGAAGGGCGAGGAGATAAACGTTCCCGACCTTGGCGCATCGTATATCAAGGCGGTTGTACGCTGCCTGACCGAAAACACAGAGAAAGCGGCAAAGGACCTCGGTTATAAAAAGATCGTGCTTGCCGGCGGCGTTTCGGCCAACTCGGTTCTCCGCAGGGATATGGAGGCTCTTTGCAAAAAGAACGGCTGGGAGCTTTTCGCACCCGAGCTTAAATATTGCGGCGACAACGGCGCAATGGTCGGCGCACAAGGCTATTATGAATTCATCAACGGCAATACCGCCGACATGTCTTTGAACGCCTATGCGACAATGAGTATTGAATAAAAAATTTCAGCCGCAAAGCAAATTGTGATGCTTGCTTTGCGGCTGTTTTTATTTATTGTCTTTTGATTTGTTCTTTCCTGTCAGCTTATTCAAAATTGTAGCACAAATTATTATAATTCCTATAACAATAAAAATTCCAAGCATACCTTTTCCCATATACGGGAGCGTTTCTATGAAAGCGTACGGATTAAAACCTAATAAATTCATAAATAAATCTCCTTTCATCATGCAAAAAAGTTAAGTATGAGTCCGCCGGCAATTACCGAGGCAATCTGACCCGAAACATTAACACCCATCGACTGCATAAGCAAAAAGTTATGAGGATCCTCGGCAAGGCCTATTTTGTGAACAACACGGCCCGACATCGGGAAAGCCGAAATTCCGGCGGCACCAATCATAGGATTGATTTTTTCCTTGAGGAAAAGATTTAAAAATTTTGCAAAAATAACACCGCCTGCAGTATCGAATATAAACGCTATAAATCCGAGGCCGAGAATAAGCAGCGTCTCCCTCCGAAGAAATTTGTCAAACTGCATCTGAGTCGCAATGGTAATTCCGAGAAAAATCGTGACAAGATTTGCAAGCACTCTTTGCGCCGTTTCAGACAACGAATCAAGCACACCGCATTCACGGATAAGATTTCCGAACATGAGAAATCCTACGAGTGCAACGGAGTTCGGTGAAACAACTCCGGCAATTATTGTTATCACAATCGGGAACAGTATTTTTGTAAGCTTTGAAACCTGACTCGGCTTATATTTCATTCGTATTTTTCGCTCTTTTTCCGTTGTAAGCAGCTTTATTACCGGCGGCTGAATGATAGGTACAAGTGCCATATATGAATATGCCGCAACCATTATTGCGCCGAGATATTTCGAATCCAGCATTTGAGCAACCACTATTGCGGTCGGGCCGTCTGCCGCTCCGATCGTTGCTATCGCCGCAGCGTCCTTGATGTCAAAAAACATTGACGATGTGCAAAGGGTAAAAAATATTCCGAACTGCGCTGCCGCACCGAATATCATCAGCTTCGGATTTGCAAGAATCGGTCCGAAATCGATCATTGCCCCTATGCCGATAAAAAGTATCAGCGGAAAAAGCTCATTTGCGATTCCTGCCTTGTAGAGAATACTTAGCGCACCCTCCTGCGGCAAGCCGTTTACCACACGGTCAACCACTCCCGAGAGCGGCAGGTTAACAAGAATAACGCCGAAGCCTATCGGCAAAAGCAGCGTCGGCTCCATATTCTTTTTGATTGCAAGAAAAATCAGCAATCCGCCTATCGCCCACATGATGAGCATTCTGTAATCAAAATTATCTACGGCATTTTGATACAGAAAAGAGAAAAAATCCATAAACAAACTCCTTTTTAAAATTTTTGGAAGAATCGGCATAAAAAAAGAGACTTCTACTGCAATAGCAATAAAAGTCTCGTCATTTAATACAAAAGCGGGTCTTTTTGACCGAATTGACGCTGAATGTAACGGTTTTCGCCGACTACTCCCTTTCGGTGATTATAAATATACCATATATTTTTAAATTATGCAAGCTTTTTTCTGTTTTATCCTTATATTTTCTTCCGGTAAACTAAAAATCATATTAATAATCAATCATCACTTTGTCGAATATTCCGTTTAAAAAGATCCTGAACCTCTGCTTTTCATCAGCGCAAAAAGCAATCTGTACATTTTGTTTTTAAGCAAGCGGAATTTCAGAACGGTCATTCTTGACGAACCGTAATCGGCATCGCTATCAATCGCAGTTTTATAAATATCGGTATCGGCCACTGATTTGACCGTGCCGATTTTTTCTTTCATGTTCAAATCGGAACTTGAAAGTCCGAGCAAAAGTGTATTGACAACCTTCCTTGCATATGCCTTCCACATTGCTTTTACTTCGGCGTCAAAATATCCGTCATCAATAATCATCGCTTTCACGTCCGAAAGCGAATCGGAATTGAGTCTGAATGAGTCGAGGTCAAAGCTGTGAGAAAGACTCGAGCCGAGGTTTCGATAATGATACATCGGTCGCTGAAGATAATAGCCTGTTTTCATTTTGTAAACCTGAATTGCCGATTGGAACCAATCCTCGCCGTGACACATCGAAAGATATTTCAAAAAGTCAAACGACCTGCCGTAAATTTCTCTGCGGCAGCATTTTGTACAAAGTGAATTCATGCAGCGATTCAGCAAAATCAAATACAATTCTTTTTTATTTTTTTTATCGTAAAAGCAGCTTTTTTCCGCCATCTTTTTTATTGTAACCTTGCCCGTTTTGTTGTCAAAAATCGACAGATCGAACATGACAATATCGCAGGAATATTTTTCAAAAATTCCGTCAACCGTTTCAATTAAATCATGATCAATTATGTCGTCGCAATCAACGGTCAGAATATAATCTCCCGTTGAATTTTCAAAAGCGGTTTTACGGGCAACGTTTACTCCTTCGTTTGCCTTGTGAATAACCTTAACTCTGCTGTCTTTTCGGGCATATTTATCACATATTTTTCCGCTTGAATCCGTCGAGGCGTCATCGACAACAACCACCTCAAAATCGTTAAAGGTCTGGCACAAAATCGAATTGAAGCATTCATCGAGATATTTTTCACTGTTGTAAACCGTCAGCAAAACACTGTATTTCGGCATTGGCTCACCTCTTTTTCACAAAGCGAAATTCGCTTATCATAAAGCCGTCGAGCGGCTCTGTAATTTCAAGCTCGGCACAACCGTTTTGCAAAAAATCTTTCGGCACATCATAGACAATACTTTGATATCCGTCGGCAAGGAATTTCTTTTCGTACTCCCCGTCACGTCTGCCGCCGAACTGCGGCCCGTCATAAATAACGTTGCCGTTCACTGTAATTTTATGATGATTTATTTTTTCGTTCGGGCGTGATTTATATGTCACTCGCAGCTTATAATCGCCGCCTGTCAGCCCCGCAACATTACAGTTAAAATTGAAATGGTCATAAACCTTGGTAATGCACATCGGAAGCCTTGCATCGGCATTATCGTCCCCTTGGAAATTCATATAGAATTCGCCCTTTTGCTTGCCGCAGACCTCAAAACCGTGCTCGGCAAACGAGAAATAATACTCGTCCTTTTCAACCCTGTTCCTGTCAAATATTTCAGCAAGATAATCGCTGTCGGGGTGACTTTTGATTTTATTAAGAAGATAATTTCTGTCCGTCACGGGCATATCGATCGTGTCAAGAACACAACCTCTTTCGACGTTCATTCCGCCGAAATGCTCAACATCAAGCTGCATTCCGATAAGATTAAAAAGCTTCTCTGCAAGCGGGAATAATTCCGCTCGCAAATCTTTATATTCTTCATCAAAATCCGTTGAAAGAATTTCTTTTGCAAGCTCAATATTGCCTTTTCTTATCTGAGTCCTTGCGTCATCAATCAGATCAAGCTCAAAAATTCTTCTGTCGCGAACAATTTTGTCACAGCTCGCTCGAAAAAGGAAAAGAACATATCTCCAGTTTTTCATTAGCTTATCCGATTTCATTTCAATAAGCGCCCTGTATACATTTTCAACCGACCAATTCTCAGCGGGGTCACCGTTCCAGCTCTGCTCCATTCCAAAAATCACGTCAACGATTTTTTCGCAGTCCTCGCCGTAGAAAAATGAACGTGCATAGTCCTTGAGAACCTCACGGAGGTCGGCATCGGGGTCAAAATCAAGTGCGCCGAAAACGAATTTATTAACGTCGTCATTAACACCTTCGGAATAAGAAACGCTGCCGCAAACATATTGCTTCGTCAGGCGGTGAATCAGTCTGTACTCGCTCGGTCTCGGGTTGATTGCTTCACGGCTGAGCGTTGAGGCATAGGCGTAGTGCCAATCGTCACGGTCAAAGTGAACGGGAATTTCACAGCGCAAATTGTGGCAAATATCCGGATAGTATCTTATCGGGTATTTAACATCAACAAAGCGGCGCATTTCATCGAGCGTAAACGGATGATTCGGCCCGTAAATAAGTCCGTCGATTTCCTCGGGCATTTTTGCCATTTCTTTTATAAACCGTTTACCCCAATCGGCATACTGATGCGGAGCCTGAGCCGACGGCCAAAGCTCAATGTCCGGAAATTCCTTTTGCAGATCTTTTTTTATTTTTTTGCAGCGCACAAAAAAGTCTTCAGCCTGCAAATCACCCGGATCTCCTCCCGGCGGAAAATAAAAATTAAATTTCGGTATATTATGACAACAGCCGCAGAAATAATCGCTGCTTTCTTCGTCGGAAAGTCTCTTTGCATAAGCGCAAAAAATTGAAAAATTTATATCAAGTCTTTCGCAAATTTGCGATTTAATTTTTGTGATTTCTTCAAAGCTGTATTTCATCAAATCCGTGCGCTTTTCATCGTCGCCGAGACACGCCTCAACCGTGTTCGTTCCGAACATCATCAAATCACGGATATATCTTTCGTATTGCTTTTCGTCCCACGTCTCATATGTATTGTTCATGTCCGTATAGCTGAGCTGATGACCTCTTATGGGCATATACGGTGAATATTTTCCGCTTATATCTTTCGTCAGTGCAAGCTCACCGTCAGTCACCCTGCACTTTCTGAGAAAGACAGAGTAGCCGTAAATCAAGCCTCGCAAACGATGCGCCGTAACCGTAATTTTTTCTTTTTCATGTTCAATCGAAAAATCTTCGCTTTCGCTCTCGTCAACGAGCTTCAGTTCAACGTAACAGTCGCCTGTTTTTTTGTCGAAAACGAGCGGCTTTTTACTTGTTCTGATTTCAATTTCTTCCGCGAAAAGCTCGGCGGCGAATTTTGCTTTTTCCCCGTCGGCAATTATTTTTATGTCTTTGAACATAAAAATCATTTCATCACAGCCTTGATTATTTTTTCAGTTTAGTATATCATAAAACAAGGCAATTAAGCAATAGAAAGCGATGAAATAATGATTGAAAAAATTCACGAAAAAAACGTCTGGGATTCGTTAATAAAAACAACTCTTCCCATCGTTATTTACGGCATGGGAAACGGAGCGGATATGATTATCGAAAAGCTTCAAAGCATCGGCGTTGATTTTGCCGATATTTTTGCGAGCGACGAGTTTGTAAGGGGTCACAGCTTCCACGGCAAAAAGGTGCTGAAATATTCAGAAGTTCAGGAGAAATACAATAATTTCGTTATTGTAATGGCATTTGCGGTTCATGACAAAAAAATGCTTGCGAGAGTTAAGGAGCTTTCAAAGGAACACACGCTTTATTTCCCCGACGTTCCCGTTGTCGGCGACGGAATTTTTTCAAGAGAATATATTAAAGAACATGACAGCGAATTTGATAAAGCGTATTCTCTTTTGAGCGATGAAAAATCACGGCAAAACTATATTGATGTTCTCAATTTTAAAGTCAGCGGTAAAACGGAATATCTCTTTAAATGCGAGAGAGAAAAAGAAGAAATATATTCCGATTATCTTCGCCCGGGCGATAATGAAATTATCATGGATCTCGGCGCTTATGATGGTGACACGATAAGAGAATTACTCAACGTAACCGATAACAAATATCAAAAAATTTATGCCGTTGAGGCCGATGAAAAAAATTTCAAAAAGCTATTCGACAAAACATCCGAGCTTTCAAGAATCGAGAGATTTAATCTTGCGGCATGGGATAAAAAAGAAACCCTCTTCTTTGAAAAGAAAAAGGGAAGAAATTCAAAGCTTTCATCGTTCGGCAAAATTAAAGTTGATGCAAACAGCGTTGACGGTATTCTCAAGGGAGAAAAAATTACTCTGTTAAAAATGGATATAGAGGGCAGCGAAGAGAAGGCACTTGACGGAGCCGTGAAAACAATAAAAACCTTTCGCCCTAAGCTTTATATTTGCGCCTATCATCGCAACAGCGACCTGTTCGCTCTGCCGCTGAAAATCCGTTCGATATGTCGGGATTACAGAATTTATTTTGCTCATCATCCTTACGTCCCTGCATGGGAATCAAATTTTTATTGTTGTATTGATTAGTCTGTCAATCCATGATATAATTACAGCGAAAAATACTTAAAAAGGAGTGAGCCGATGAGCAATCCGAAAGGCAAAGCATTACCGAATCTTATTTCAATGTATCTTATAATGCTTGTAATATACTGTTTGGATGTGTTTTTTCTCAAATCCGATCTCACGGTTCTCGGCGATAATTTTTATTCGCGTTTTCTTTGCTTAACAGTACTTTTGATGACAGTTGTATTCAAAAGGGAACACTTCATAACCTTTGGTATACGCAGAAAAGCAACTAAACTGAAATCCGCATTTATTTTCGGCACATTTTTTTCCGTTGTCCCGATTGCAACTGTTTCAATATTTGAATATATATTTTTTAAGATACTCTATCCAAATGCCATTGATATCAATTTCACTCCTCCGAGCCTCAGCTATGTGCAAACCGAGGGATATCTCACACCGGCTTTATGTATTGCGATTTATATTTTGACTTCTCTTTTTGCCGCCTGCTTCAAGGAGATGTTTTTCCGCGGGTTTTTGCTCCACAAGCTTGAAAAGCTTACGACCCTTAAGGTGGCAAACATTTTTCAGGCACTTCTTTACATGACATTCGTTATTCCGAAATTGATACGAAATTTTGCCATGAACTACTACAGTGAGGATATTGTAAAGCTTGCGACATTTGTAGTTATTTTTTATCTTGTTCACGAGTTTATAACGGGCTTGAAATGGGGCATGCTTGCAAAAGTAAGCGGAGCGGTATATATTTCGATTATCGACAACTTTCTTTATGTTTTCCTTGCAAACAGCCTCCATATTGTAGATCAAAGCACCAAATGGCTCTTTATGATCCATATGCTTGCAACTCAGCTTATCTCCCTTGCTTTGGTTGCAATATATTGTAAAAAAGCTTCTTCAGCCAAATCCGTCGAAGAAAAAACAAGCGAAAAAAGATCAACCGTCGCAGCAAAAGAAAAAACAAAAAATCCAGCGCCGATTGAAACGCATGAGGAAAAAGAAGTAATTAACATTGAGGCTTTCAACGATAAAGCCGAGATAAGCCCGAGTCAATTCAAAGAGATTATAAAAGAAAACACTGTTCAATCCGCCTTGCCGCATAACGGGGAGCTTTCCGAGGAGGAAATTGACAGTTATCTTAAGGATTTCGGTAAGCCGAAGGGACAATATAATCCGCCTAAGACTTCAAAACCCGATATGGCAAAGGAAACCGTTGAAAGCTTTGACGTAGATGATTTTCTTAAAGGCTTTTCAAATTCTTAAGGCATTCACGGCAATCTGTGAATTTCGACTTAAAACAAAAAAGGAGCTGTACCGTTGTTCGCTTTTACGAACTCTGATACAGCTCCTCAATTATTCGGTAATTAGCCCTCTTCCTTCATCTTTGCAAAGCACTCGCTGCAATATACAGGACGGTCTTCTCTCGGACGGAAAGGAACCTTAGCTACGCCGCCGCAGTTAGCGCATGTTGCCTCGAACATTTCGCGCTCGCCTCTGACTGCATTCTTTCTTGCATCACGGCAAGCCTTGCAGCGCTGCGGCTCGTTAACAAAGCCTTTCTCAGCGTAGAACTCCTGCTCGCCTGCGGTGAAAGTGAACTCCTGACCGCAATCCTTACATACTAACGTCTTGTCTTCGTACATGATAATTTACCTCGCTAAATTTTATTTACGCTCTGCGCACGTCCTTAAACGTTATGTACAGCGCAGGCATAGGGGTATCATTTTTCCTTGAGCTTTTTTCTTGCCCTTTGCAAAGCATTGTCAACACTTTTGACGCTTATTGAAAGCATTTCGGCAATAGAACTGTAATTATGACCTCCGATATGGAGCCTCAGCACATCTTTTTCAAGATCCGTCAGCTTTTTTTCGATACTCTCGCTGAGATCCTCGAACCGTTCCTGCATAATTATCATCGTCTGCGGGTCAGACATATCGTCACTGATTTCAACGTCGTCAATGTCAACATATCCGTTGAGCGGCATATGCTTGCTCCGCAGTTGATTTCGCACGGCGCTTTTGATGCGATTGGAAATGCAAACCGTTGCAAAGGTCTCAAACCTCACGCCCTCATCAGGGTCGTACCCGTAAACAGAACCGAGAAGACCTATCATGCCCTCCTGAATAAGATCGCTCCGGCTCATCGGACACCGTCCGACATAGCCTGTGGCAATGCACTCAACAGTCGGCGCAAGAGATGAAATCAGTTCATTCATTGCTGCTTTATCGCCGTAACGTGCCGCATAAACTTTATCCGAATTTATCGGAATTTTGCTCATACGCACACCTCACAGGACTAAGATACGTTTATATGATATCCCATTAATTAATCAATGTCAACAAAAAATCCGTTGTTTTCTCAATTTTTGAAGATTGTAACAAATTTAACAGATATTTTTTGGTTGTTTTAACAATTAAAATTGTACTAATATTGACGCAAATATTTTATTTGCACAAACAAATATATATAACAGTAAAAATAATTCATTTTACGGTATTGTTTGACTTTTTATTTGCAATCCTGTATAATTATTTTTATGAGGTGATTTGATGAAAAATGAGGATATACTTGTTTCTGTTATAGTTCCTGCTTATAATGCCGGGAAATATCTCGGATTTTGTCTTGACACTGTTATTGCTCAAACACACAAAAACCTTGAAATAATTGTTGTCGATGACGGTTCAACTGACAATACAGGTAAAATTTGCGATGAATACGCAAATAAAGACAGCAGAATTAAGGTCATTCATCAAAAAAACCACGGTGTTGCTTTCACAAGGAACGTTGGGCTTGACAATGCCACCGGAGAATATATTGCATTTATTGACAGCGATGATTATGTAAAAAGCAACTATATCGAAGTGCTCTTAGAGACCTGTACGGAGAATTGCAGTAATATTACAATCTGTAAATCAATCGACACATACAAACGAGAGCTTTTTGATTTACCTGTTTCATATAATGCACGCACATATGAGAGTATGTTTCTGCTTAAGAACGTTTCCTACCTTGACGTATGTTATGAGGTTGTCATTTCAATGATTTTTCACAAGAGTGTTTTTGACGATCTTCGTTTCCCTGTCGGTCTTATTTATGAAGATTCCTATATATATTATGATTTAATAAAAAATGCAGGTAAGATAACATTCATTGATACCGTCCTTTATTATTACTATCTTTCTTCCAACAGCATAATGCGGTCGGACTTTTCCATTAAAAAATATGATATACTTCCCGCTTTTGATCGAAAGCTTGCAGTGCTTACGGAAAATAACTGCAAAAATTCGATTTATATTGTTTACAGAGATTATCTTTACACCGTTTCCGGAATGATCGGCCAAACAAAATACTGCGATAAATTCACGGCCGAATTCAAAAAAGATAAAATCAATGAACTGCGTAAAAAATACAGAGAGCTAAAAAGAATAAACAAGAATAATCCGTATTTCAAAGGCAGATTTAAACTGGTTTCGGATTTACTTTATCTTTTCCCGATTATCAAAAAATTTCACCATTCCTCGGAGGGATAATTTTGACAGGATTCATTTTTCTTGACAAGCCTGAGGGGCTTACGTCCTTTGTTGCAGCAAACAGAGTCAAGAGAATACTGAAAATAAATAAAACAGGACACACCGGCACACTCGATCCAATGGCAACCGGCGTGCTTCCTGTCATGCTTGGCGGAGCGACGAGATTCTCCCAATACCTGCCGACTCATGACAAGACTTACCGTGCAAAAGTTTTACTCGGCACCGTCACAGACACGCTCGATATAACAGGTACGGTGCTTCAGAAAAATCCTGTTAACGTCAGCGTTGACAGACTCAACGGGGTAATCAACCGTTTTGTCGGCTCAATAAGTCAGCTTCCTCCGATGTATTCCGCCGTTTCAAAGAACGGCGTCAGGTTATATAAGCTTGCCCGTCAGGGCATCGAAATAGAAAGAGAAGCAAGGAATGTTGTTATTCGCTATATAAAGCTTATTGACGTTCCGGACGAAAATAACGAGTTTGAGATCGAGGTCTCATGCAGTGCCGGAACATATATCCGCTCGCTTGCCGCCGACATAGGCTCTGAACTTGGCTGCGGGGCAGTAATAACCGCACTCAGACGCATTGAAGCCAACGGCGTTTCAATAGACAAAACCGTTACACTTGAAACCGTTCAGCAGCTTGCCGACGAAGGACGAATTGACGAACTGATCACCCCGTGTGACGAAATGCTTCGTTGCTACACTGCCGTCAATGTCAGCGAAAAGCAGGCGATACGCTTTGAAAACGGCGGAGAACTCGACCTCAACAGAATCAAGGGTGAAAAAAACGACGGCTTTTGCCGTGTTTATTCTCCCGCAAAGAAGTTCCTCGGGTTAGGCAAAATCAGCCTTGCCGACGGGACGCTATATGTTGAAAAAAAATTAGTATATTGAGGTTGTTATTATTATGAAATGGTTTATTTTTTCTATTGCAGCTCTGCTTTGCTGGAGCTTTTCGGATTTATTTTCAAAAATCGGCTGCGCCGACTCAAAGGATAAACACAGCGCACTGAAGATGGTCACCGCAGTCGGTGTTGTTATGGGTCTTCATGCTGCATACACGCTTATTTTTACCGACGTTGACTTCACTTTTCAAACCATGCTCACCTATTTGCCCGTCTCATTCCTTTACATATCGTCAATGACGATCGGCTATGTCGGACTTCGTTTTATCGAGCTTTCGATTTCCTCTCCGATATGCAATTCATCCGGTTCATTGGCTTCTATTATCAGCATAATCACAGGAATGGCAGTACTCGTTAAGGCTCAGTACATTGCAATCGCCCTTGTTGCCATCGGCATTGTCGGACTCAGCATTGCCGAAATGACAGAGGATGATGACCTGAGAGCGGCACGCCAGAGCAAAAGCAACTATAAATATACAAAAAGTGTTCTCGCAATTCTCTTGCCGGTTATTTACTGTCTGCTTGATGCACTCGGATCTTTTGCCGACAGCCTTGTTCTTGAAAAGCTTGACGAGGATGCCGCCAACACTTCATATGAACTGACTTTCCTCATCTGCGGCATACTTTGCTTCATTTATGTTAAATTCATCAAGAAGGATAAGTTCTTTCCGAAAAAGGAAGCTCCGAAATATATCGGCGCAGCGTTTGAAACGGCAGGTCAGTTTGCATATATCTATGCCATTGCCGACAGTGAGCACTTTGCCCTCTCGGCGCCGATTATTTCCGCTTACTGCGCCGCATCCGTCCTCTGGGGCAGAATTTTCCTTAAAGAAAAGCTTTCGTGGAAACACTATGTGTGCATTCTTCTCACCGTCACCGGTATTGTTATAATGGGCGTTTATGACGGTTGATTTAGGGAGCGGAAAAGATGAAAGGAAAAAGAAAATTATTTATAATAGCTGCAATAGTTTTGACAATTGTTGTTCTTAATTCAATATTTCTTGAGCACAGATATAATTTTACCGAGGTTTATTCCTTTGACAAGCCGCAGGAAATCAGCGAAGAGATGCAAAATATTTTCTGGTTTTCCGTCAGCGATTATGAGAACGGAGTCATAAGCACATCTCCGGAACGCTTGCGGGATATCGGCATAGATCCGTCAAAACTGGAGCTTGATACTTCGAAATACACATACATTGTGACAATCGGCTGTGATCTTGTTTCACTGAAAACGAGCTTTTGGCACTGCACACTCAGGAAAGAATTTCCGCCATTTATGCCAAAGGAATACATAGGAACCGTACTGCTCAAAGAATCCGACAAAATAAAAATATATCGGATACGCAAAACAAATGTAGTATATAATTACCACGGATCAAACGATCCGAAATATGTAAAAATTATTAAATAACTTTAAGGGGCAGTTTACATTGAACCGCCCCTTATTTTTATCTTTTCTTTCTGTAAACAAACGCTAATGCGACTCCGAGTATCAGAACACCTGCACATGCGGCAAGAACGATACCTGCGGCAATTGCCCAGAAGAGAAACGCAATGTCGAGCGGTTCTTTGATTGCCGTTCTGAATCTTACGATTGAAAGCGCACCGACCATACCGAGTGAAAGAACCACATTCGAGGTTACGGCGAGAATTACAAAGGTTGATATCATTGTCAGTGCCACAAGAGTTACGCCGAAGCTTGACGAATACATTACGCCGGCGAAAGTTTTTTTATAAATTAAAAAGATGAAAAGGCCTATGCCGAATGCAAGTGCCAGTGAAATCACCATATCGAGCGGTGAAACGGAGGTTATGTTCTCCAAAAAACTTGATTTGAAAATGTCGTTAAAACTCATAAAAAGCAACTCCTTTTTTATTTTTTATTTCATCCGTAAACACGGCATGCCGCATATTTTGAAAAAGCCGATGTGCGTGTACTCGGAATCTGCACTATGTCTCTTATCAGTGACGGAAGCACTTCATTCCATTTGACCTCAAGAATTATCGGCGCATCCCCTGCCGGAACGGTTACGCAGTCGCTGTTGAAGAAATCCGTGCAGTTCATTCCGGTTCTGATGTTGTAGTCCATTGTCACCCTGACATTTCCGACCGGGAAAACGAACGGCTCACGTACGTAGTCAACGATTGTTTTCGGTCTCAGCCCGAGCGTTTCGGTTTTTATTCTGAAATCCTTCAAAAGTTCATTCCCGCCGTTGTCAAAGTCATTTCCGTTGACGATAGCCATTGCCTGCTCCCGATCAACAACTGTCTGCTCCTTTGCGCAAAGCCCGTTGACCTTTATCTTTTTTTCAAGAAAAATCAAAGATGTGTCGCCGTTGTAGCATCGAAAGCGGAACTTATCACGTCGGTCAACACCGTTCACCTTTTCAAGCAAAGCCTTGTCGTCAAGATTATCAAAATAAAGACTGCGAATCTTGTATCTTCCGTTGATTGCGTGAGGGTCCTGCTGCATAACAGCCGACAGCCTCGACCTCAAAGCGAGCATATCGCAATAGCCTATCTCGTGCTTAAATTCGTGTCTGAAGTTCATGTTTATCACTCCCTTGCTGTTTTTGTTGTCTATAGCATAACGGGCTTACCTTAGCTGAAGTTTAGAGAATAAATTTTTTGCAAAAAAAATTTGCCCACAAAAAATGAGCAAAATAAAAAGCAGATAACCGAAGTTTGAACTGCTCCAATTTATGCGGACAGTACAAAAACAGAGTTTATGGCAAAAAGAA
>OBLG01000078.1_pt1 | contig 121929 bp, 123 predicted proteins | sample 1517451 | NCBI WGS metagenome assembly OBLG01 (sample SAMN04571694, study PRJEB22368) | human gut metagenome | biome: human gut; material: stool | host: Homo sapiens | place: Luxembourg | collected 2012-06-29
ATAGAAGACATGATAAACGTCAAGAAAAATGTGCCCAAAGACAAAAGTGGAAATATAATAGCCGTATATTATGCATACGGCGAGATCCTGGATGCTCCCGGCAGTTCCACAGAAGATTGTATTGATGTACAAAAGATGTGTAAAGACCTGCGCAAATTACGTGACAACGATGACGTAAAAGCTGTTGTATTACGCGTCAACTCACCGGGTGGCAGCGCATACGGTTCAGATCAAATATGGCGTGAAGTAGTAAGACTGAAAGAGAAAAAACCGGTAATCGTTTCTATGGGAGATTATGCTGCATCAGGAGGCTATTACATTTCCTGCGCTGCAAACCGCATTTTCGCTGACCCGACTACGCTGACTGGTTCTATCGGCATATTCGGCATGATGTATTCAGGTGAGAAACTGTTTACTGAAACTTTAGGACTAAATTTTGATGTAGTGAAAACTAATAAAATGGCTGATCTGGGTGCCAGCCTAGGTCCGGTTCTCACCCGCCCGCTAAATGCATCAGAACAAGAATTAATACAGAACTATGTCAACCGAGGATACAAGCTGTTCGTAAACCGTTGCGCTGAAGGTAGAAAAATGTCTACAGAGGCTATTGAAAAAGTTGCTGAAGGCCGTGTATGGACCGGTGCCATGGCAAAAGACCTTGGTCTGGTAGACGAGCTGGGAGGTATAGACAAAGCATTGAATGCCGCCGCCACCCAAGCCGGTATCGAAAATTACAGTATTATCGGCTATCCTGAAAAAGAAAATATTTTCGCAAGCCTGCTGGGCAATCAGAAAAAACATTATATAAACAGCGAAATTAAAGAATATTTGGGAAGCTATTATAACAGCTTCAAGGCGCTGGAGAACATAAAAGACGCCAACTGTATACAGGCACGTATGCCGTTTGACCCTAATATCCAATAAATTGCACATGGAAGGTAATCTTATCAAGATAAACAAGTGGCTATATCCGGTTTCATGGATTTATGGAACCGGTGTATGGCTGCGTAATAAATTGTTTGACTGGGGAATATACAAAGAACGTAAGTTTGATATTCCGGTCATCTCGGTAGGCAACATCACCGTAGGCGGAACCGGAAAGACCCCCCATACAGAATACCTGATAAGATTATTGCAGAAAGATTACAAAGTAGCCGTACTGAGCCGCGGCTACAAACGCAAATCCAAAGGCTTTGTACTTGCCAGACCGGATACGTCCGTACAGATGATAGGTGACGAACCTTTCCAAATGAAACAGAAGTTTCCGGATATCCATATGGCAGTAGACCGGGACCGTTGTCATGGCATAGAGCAGTTATGCAATAGTCACATCGCCCCTGGAACAGAAGTGATTATTTTGGATGATGCTTTCCAGCACCGATATGTAAAGCCCGGAATAAACATCTTATTAGTAGATTACCACCGACTGATTTGCGAAGACACCTTGCTGCCTGCCGGACGAATGCGCGAACCTGAAAACGGAAAAAGCCGGGCACATATTGTCATTGTCACTAAATGTCCTAAGGACATCACCCCTATGGATTTAAGAGTCTTAAGCAAGCAAATGGAACTTTACCCCTATCAGCAGCTCTACTTCACAACATTAACATACGGCAAGCTGCATCCGTTGTTTACAGCAGGGAATGCAGTTTCATTAAAAGAGATAGAAAAAGACAAGCATATCCTATTGGTGACAGGCATAGCCTCCCCAGCAAAACTCATTCAAGATTTATCACCATACAATGAGCACATTGAGTCACTGGCTTTCAGTGACCACCATGACTTTACAGCAAGAGATATGGAACTGATAAAGAAGCGTTTCATGAAACTTCCGGAAGGTAAACGCATGATTATCACCACTGAAAAAGACTCTGTACGACTAGCAGCCCATCCACTGATGGACGAAGCGCTAAAACCTTATATATATATGCTGCCCATTGAGGTAGTCTTTTTACAAGACCAACAAGAACTGTTTAACTCAAATATAACCGACTATGTTAGAAAAAATTCAAGAAACAGCAACTTTTCTTAGAGAAAAGATGCATACCAGTCCCGAAACTGCTATTATATTAGGTACCGGCTTAGGAAGCCTGGTACACGAAATTACCGATAAATACGAGATCAGTTACAAAGATATCCCTAATTTCCCTGTTTCAACCGTAGAGGGACATAGCGGTAAATTGATTTTCGGCAAATTAGGTAATAAAGACATCATGGCTATGCAGGGACGTTTCCACTTCTATGAAGGATACTCCATGAAAGAAGTTACTTTCCCCGTACGGGTGATGCGTGAATTAGGCATCAAAACATTGTTCGTATCCAATGCAGCTGGAGGTACGAATGCAGACTTTGAAATTGGTGATCTGATGATTATCAGAGATCATATCAACTTTTTTCCCGAACATCCGTTACACGGCAAGAACATTGAATACGGTCCCCGTTTCCCGGATATGAGTGAAGCCTACTCCAAAGATCTGATAGACAAAGCACTGGAGATCGCTAAAGAAAAAGGTATCAAAGTACAACAAGGAGTATATATCGGTACACAGGGACCTACCTTCGAGACTCCGGCAGAATACAAGATGTTCCACATTCTTGGAGCTGACGCCGTAGGTATGTCTACCGTTCCCGAAGTTATTGTAGCAAACCATTGTGGCATCAAAGTGTTTGGAGTATCGGTTATCACCGACCTAGGCGTGGAGGGAAAAATTGTGGAAGTTTCACACGAAGAGGTTCAGAAAGCGGCAGATGAAGCGCAACCGCGCATGACTACCATTATGCGTGAAATGATTAATCGAATTTAAGGACATGCAGGAAATAAACAGAACAGAAATAGCGACCTTAGGTGAGTTCGGCCTCATTAAACATCTAACGAAGGATATCGAGTTAAAAAATCCGGAAACCCAATATGGTGTGGGAGACGATGCAGCCGTATTGGAATTTAAAGATAAAGAGGTATTGGTAACCACAGACTTACTGATGGAAGGGGTACATTTTGATTTGGTTTATACCCCATTGAAACATTTGGGATATAAATCGGCCATCGTAAACTTCTCGGACATTTATGCTATGAATGGTACTCCAAAACAAATCACAGTTTCTATCGCACTGTCCAAACGCTTTTGTATTGAAGATTTAGAACAGTTCTATGATGGGCTAAAACTGGCTTGTGAACTACACCATGTAGATATTGTGGGTGGAGATACAACTTCATCCGTAACCGGGCTCGCCATCAGTATTACTTGCATAGGTGAAGCGGACAAGGACAAAGTGGTTTATCGCAACGGCGCACAAGATACAGACTTGATTTGTGTCAGCGGTGACTTGGGAGGAGCTTATATGGGACTTCAACTTCTAGAGCGTGAAAAGGCTGTTTTCCAAGGAGAAAAAGAAGCAAATCCGGATTTTTCCGGAAAAGAATATATTTTGGAACGTCAGTTAAAGCCTGAAGCACGTAAGGATATCATTGAGAAACTGGCAAAAGCGGGAATCAAGCCCACCGCTATGATGGATATTTCCGACGGCCTTTCTTCGGAACTGCTGCATATATGCTCACAAAGCGATACCGGCTGTCGCATTTACGAGGAAAGAATTCCCATTGATTACCAAACGGCTGTAATGGCGGAAGAACTGAATATGAATGTGACAACATGTGCTTTAAATGGTGGTGAGGACTATGAGCTATTATTTACTGTACCTTTAACAGAGCATGAACGAGTTTCGGCTATAGAAGGTATAAAAGTGATTGGTCACATCACCAAACCGGAGCTGGGATGTGCCCTGATTACCCGTGACGGACAAGAGTTTGAGCTGAAAGCGCAAGGTTGGAATCCACTAAAAGAAAAATAATTTTAATTAAACAACACTGATAATAAGCACCTTATGTTTTTATCAGTGTTTTTTTTTAGAAATAGTTTGTAGTTTAAAAAAGTTTCACTACCTTTGCAACCGCAAACAAGAAATAATGGTGCCATAGCTCAGTTGGTAGAGCAAAGGACTGAAAATCCTTGTGTCCCCGGTTCGATTCCTGGTGGCACCACTAAAAAAGCTTTCACTTTTAGAAAACCCTTGAATTAGAGATAGTTCAAGGGTTCTTTTTTTACCCTCGCTACACATTTCATTACATATTTGTGAAGTTGGATTTTGCCAATTCAGTGGCTTTTTTTAAGGCTTTGAAAAAAGCCATAAACACGCACCATATTTCATTGTTTTTCAACCATTTGTCAACATCAATCTCCGGTGTAAAAAAGTAATTTTGCACACATGGCCGAATGAGCTTGAAATTGTGAAAGAAGTTTAAAACTATGGAATGTCCCATCAGAATGAAAAAAAGGAATCGAACCCGGGATACCAAAGGCAATTCGAACCTGGGAAAATGAGATTTTTATGGCTTTTCTATGGCTTTTCCACAAGCCGCTCAAAAAAGCCACCGAATTTAACACTTCGTCTCACCTCCTCATGCCATCCGGTTTTGACGAAACAATTGGATGTAACACTTCTAAAAAACAAAAGTGATGAAACAAGGAACAATGAACATTCTTTTTTTCGTGCTCAAAACGAAATTGTTGAAAAACGGTGAGGCGCCCGTACTGATGCGGATAACCATCAACGGAGACTATGACGATGCCCGTATCCAAAGAAGCGTGCCTCTGAACTTATGGAACGCGGCCAAAGGATGCAGCAAAGGCAGGGACAGGGCATCCGTCGCATTGAACACCTATATTGCGGAATTACATGCCCGTGCCCTTGAGAAACACAAGGAACTGGTATTGGAACAGGCCCTGATTACCCCGAAACTGATCCTGAAACGAGTTTTCGGAAAAGATACCGGAATGCGTACGCTGCTCGGCACCATGCAGGAAGGCATCGAGGAAATGGAAAGCCTGGTGAATATAGACTATTCCCCTGTCACCATTAACCGATATAAGAATGTGGTGAAGAAATTGCGGCAGCTTATCCCCTCCTATTATGGCAAGGAGGACATCACCTTCCACGAATTGACACCGGAGTTCATCCATGCGTTCGACATCTACCTGAAAACGGAAGGAGGCTTGTGCCGGAACACGATAGTCCGCTACATGAAATGCTTCAAGAAATTCACCAATATGGCATTGGCAAAGGAATGGATGCGTAAGAATCCCTTTTACGGTTATAAGATGGAGCAGGACGAGACCGATCCGGTATTCCTGACCTACGACGAGCTACAGACCGTCATAAAGAAAAAATTCACGGTTCCCCGGCTTGAACTGGTCAGGGATGTCTTTGTCTTTGCCTGCTTCACCGGCCTGGCGTTCTCCGATGTAGCCGGCCTGAACAATGAGAATCTGGTGCAGGACAATCTCGGGGACTGGTGGATAAGGAAAGGAAGGGTCAAGCTGGAGCGCCGCAGAAAAGCGTCTTCCATCAGCAACATCCCGCTGCTGCCCGTTCCCCTGGCCATATTGGAAAAATACAGGGAACACCCGGTCTGCATAAAGAAAGGATGCTGCCTGCCTGTCTTATGCAACCAGAAAATGAACAGCTACCTCAAGGAAATCGCCGATTTCTGCGGCATAAAGAAAAATCTGACCACGCATGTGGCCCGCCATACTTTCGGGACTACCGTCACGCTCGCCAATAACGTTCCCTTGCAGGATGTGTCCGTCATGCTCGGGCATGCCTCCACACGCATGACCCAACATTACGCACGGGTCATGAACAGCAGCCTGAAAGAAGCCATGAACAATGTAAAGGAACGTATGGCACAATAGACGTACAACACACCATTAAAGCCGTCCCCGCAAGGATGGCTTTTTTTGTATCCGAAAATCCATAAACACCTGCCATTCTTTCATTTTCTTACCCGCAAAGATAACCCTTTGCCTCTCTGATTGCGCAAGGCGGCCCCTTTCAGGGGCTGGTTGGCTAAAAGAAAATCATCCTCGCTTCGCTCCGGTATTTTCTTTTGCCAAGCCTTGCACAATCAAGGCAAAGGGCTGCCCGGCAAGTAAGAAACCGAAACACTGGCTCCACGGAGCCGGTCATGTCTAACTTTAAAACAGTAGAAGTATGAACAAGATGACAGTAACCAAAGTACGAACAGGACAGGAAAATACGAATCCTGCAATCACCACGCTGGTCTATCGGGAAAAGAGTTATCCGGCACGGGAAGTACAAGGCAAAGACGGGAACTATACGGTTTCCGTAGAAAGGCTGGAACAGGAACTGCTGGATGGCATCAAAAGCCTCGACCCGGCAGCTTTCGAACTGGACGAGAGCATAGCCTGCTATTGCACGGAAGAGGAAATCCGCACACTGCCGGACGAAGAACTGGACGAAATGATTTACAGCTGACATCAAAAAAGCAATGGTTATGACTGAAACGACAGCAACAAAGGTCCGGGAAGAACAAGTAACGGACCTTACCGCAGAGAACGCACACCGGGTCACGATGGTCCGGGAAAAGGGTACGGACCATCCTCCCGTACCGTTCCATTTCAGAAAGGAGCATCACGGAATGCACCACTTTGTACATCTGTACGGAAATCCGGAAGACCGGAATGAATTGCATTCCAGTAACTTCAAAGACTGGGAAGCCATAGCATTCAAACATCCGGGCTATCTGGAGGATATGTGGAAACAGGCCTGCGACGCATACGCCTGGAGTTCCTTCGATCCGGAGATTCGCGGAGAAACGGACATCATGGTTTACGGGGAGGAGCTGCACAATGACCTGCAACTCATGCCGGAAGGGGAACGGGAAACCTATATCACCGCCTACCGGCAAAAGCTGTCCGCCCAGCTCTCGGCCCTCTCGCGCTGCGCCAACCCGATGGTGACGGGACGGGGCGGATTTGATTACCGCAGGCAGGAAAAAATGAACAAAAGCTACCGGAACCGCTACGAGGAATTCCGCGATTGGCGGCAAAAGGTCCTTGCATCCGTCAAACGGAAACAGGAAACCGCCAGACCGGAGGAAGAGAAGCGGGAAAAGGCATGGCAGACGCTCAAACGCGACATCAGGAGCAGCGCCGACACCATCCACGGGATCGATACCGGACAATGCCGGGGCTACAGCCGTGCCCTGTTCGTCAGCAGCATCCTGAACAAGGTCTCCACCCTTGCCAATCACGGGGAAGTGGAAATCGTCCGCAGAGCGGTGGACTTCATTTCCGAATATAACGCAAGGGTGAAGAAACCCGTCATCACCCAAAGAAACAAATTCTTCCAATTGCCGGAACTTGCGGAACGGATGCGCGAAAAGTTGAAAGCGGTGCAAAGTCAGGAAAGCAAGGAAGTGCCGTTCGAGGGCGGAACACTTGTATGGAACTATGGGGAAGACCGCCTTCAAATCCTGTTTGACAGAATTCCCGAAGACAGCAGACGCAAGGAACTGAAATCCGCCGGATTCCGCTGGTCACCCAAAAACAAGGCATGGCAACGGCAGCTTACCTCCAATGCCCTCAGTGCCGCCAAGAGAGTGTTGAACCTTCAAAACATCTGAGCCATGAAAAATGCAAGACCCGGATTCGTCATCGACCCGTACCGTTTCGACGGGAGCTTCCTTACCTCCATGTCGGACGGCATACACTGCGATTATACCCACAAGACGCTGGAAGAGCTGAGAGCCGGAGAGGACAATCCCCGGCTTGTCACCGTCTCAAGGAACACGGCAGACAAGATGTTCCGTATCCACTTGAAATCCAAGTGCCTTCCGTTCAAGGAAATAACAGAAAGCCAATACTATGAGAACATGGATATGCTGCCGCCCGTCCGACATACCAGAAATTTCTTTTTCATCGGCGAGCCCTGCTTCAGAGACCTGTACACATTCTGTTTTCATGTGGAAGGACGTTATTTCACCGGACTGCGCTCCGTCACCACACCCAGAAAAGAACTGGAAAGGCAGATGGAGGGACATTACCGGAGCCTCACTTTCAGAGGCGGTGTCACCAAAGGGCCGGCCTGTGCCATTACCGGCAAAACAAACAGGCAGTATCTTCTCACACCCTATTTCTTCACTGATACGGACGGAGAGAAAAAATTCATCTGCAACCTGGTCACCGGCCCGGATGAGGAGCCGGATATCCGAAACGCAAGAAAAAACATGGCGGAAATCCTGCTCAGCCTGCGCCGCCATCATTTCCTCTATTTCTCCGCACACAAGAGGCGGGATGATATGGAAATATTTCTGGAAGAGGCAAAAAAACGAAGGCACACCCTGCTGGCAAACGGAAAACTTCTCCAGTTCCCCATGAACCGGGAGTCCGTATCATTTACCGGAACGGTCAAGGAAACGCAAGAGCCGTTCTTCTTCCGGATTTATGACAGGGACTTGTTCCTGTACCTGCTATACGCCTTACGCAATATCAGAAGAGAAAAGGCGGAAATGTAAATTGAATAATCAACCCGGTATGGCGACAGCCCGATAACGGCAGTCGTCATATCTCAAAAAAATGATGGAATCATGAAAACAATGACCGAAGAATCGTTGCAACGCAAACTTGCACGTCTGGAGTCCGCCCTGGACACCGAAAGGGCACGCCTGAGAAAGGCGTGTGACAAAATCCCCTGGGGAGCCGGGATGCGGCGTACAAAATGTACCCCGTCATTCCGAAGAGAGAATGAACTGATTGAAAAAATAAAGGTGGTGAAACTGCAACTTTCCCAAATGCGTACAGTCAACACCCTTGCCGGACAATAATTCGAATAGACAAATGAGCACAACAATTTTGACAGAAAACCATCCACAATCATCAGGTGGTCACCGGACGGAAAGCAGTCTGAATATGCCCCCGAAATCCTGGAAAGACTATGTCCCCCGATATGTCAGCCTCTATTATGTGGACTACAATGAGAATCTGGACAGCCGTGAGGACTTGCAGGAACGGTGTATCCGACGGAACAGCCTCCATCCATTGGAAGAACAGGTCTGGGAATGGTATGCCGAACAGGAGCACGACAACCTGCAAGGGTATCTTGCAGATATAAGGAAAGCCATGGAAGCGGACGGAAAAGCCGACGAATATGCCCGAAATGAAGAAGGCATAAAAGACCTGCTTTACGAACGGAACAGCATCGACCCGGCAGATGAGCTGATAGACAACTCCGCCGTCACCAACATGTTCTATTCCCTGGGAGTGGAGATAGAAGGATACGTGTACGGAAGTAACGCACGCAAAGAGTCCGAAGCCATCTCCCTCCGTAAAATCAGGCGGGTGCTCAAGCTGAAGAAAGGGCAGTTTGCCGATGAGCTTCATGAGCTTCTGGCCAATGCCCCATACGGAGGCGAGCTCCGCATCTATTTCAATGCCATATTCTCCAGACTGCTCACGGGAGATACCGGAAATGATTTCAAGCGCATCCGGTTCTACGGAGATGTCATCGTTGCCATTGCGGACAGCCGCAACGGTGCAGGATACCATGTCAGGCTGCCAACGGACATCACCCTCCCGTTTTGCAGGGACAACCTCTTTACGGACTCCCAAGTGCATTATTCCTATGCCAATGAAATCTGCGGGATGCTGAACAGCTGGTGTGATTCCACCCGGTGGAAAACCGGAATGAAGCCGTTGAAGTCCACCATGCGGAAAAGCCGCATGAGCGAGCATCAGAAACAGGAAGCCCTCTATGAAAAAAGATTCCGGAAAGGCGGATGCACCTTGGGAGACATGAACCATAAGCGTCACAGGAACACCTATTATATAAACAGTTTCCCATGTGGAACCAAATGTCCGCATTGCGGCACATTCTGGATTGACTGAAAACAACTACACAAGAACGAATCAAATACCAATTCAAAAAATAAGATTATGGACAATCAAAAAGCAAAAATGTTGGGCGAGAATCTTGCCCACTACAAGAGAATGCAGGAAAACGGTACTGTGGACATAATCGAGTTCCACACAACCGACGGTCAGAAATTCGGAATCGGCAATGTCGCCGCCATCCAACTACTACTTTCAGTAACCGTTACCGAGCTGGAACGCCAGTTGCATACAGCCCGTTTCGGAGACATTCCGGAACGACTGGAGGAAAGCCGTGAATACAAGACGGCCAGGAAACTGGAACAGGCGTTGAATGACATGGGGTTCAATCCGGAACGTTTCGCCGAAACCCTTCCCTATTTTCACAAGACATTGGAACAGGCTTTCTTCAGAGTGATGAAAGCATGCATCATCGGTATGGCAAAACGTGAGCCGAGCCATATTGACGGGCGCAACAGGGCGGCTTACGAGATGTGCCGGATGCTGGCCCCCATGTTGGAAGACACCGCCTTGCCTTTCATTTGAAAGCATGAAATCCCAAAATGACCGGAGAACGGACTTCAAAGCGGAAAAGCCGAGGTCCGCTTCTTCATTGTTTAACAGATAAAACGCAAAAGTCATGAAAATCCTGAATGAAGAACATTTCGAGAATGTAAAGCGCTATGCCGAATCCATCGGCGACACCTCGCTCCAAAAATGTCTGGACCAATTGAAAAGCTGGGAGGAAAATCCCGACCGGCCCAGCGAGATTTCACTCTGTTATGACCATGCCCCATACTCGTTCGGCTTCACACAACGCTATCCCGACGGAAAAACAGGTATCGTGGGAGGTCTGCTCTATCACGGAATTCCTGACAGATCGTTTGCCGTAACATTGCAGCCGTTCCACGGATGGCAGATACATACCTGAAAAGCATGAATTTCCCAAATGACCGAGAAGCGGACTTCAGAACTGAAAAGCTGAAGTCCGCTTTTTCATTTCTTGCTGTAAAGATAGCCGTTTGCCGGGATGATTGCGCAAGGCGGCCCCTTGCAGGGGCTGGGTTGGCTGAAAGAAAATCATCCTCGCTCCGCTCCGGTATTTTCTTTCGCCAAGCCTTGCACAATCCCCGGCAAACAGGCAGGAAAGACATCAAGAAATAAAAATGCCTACCCGTGTAGGCAGATGTCTCACTAAAAAAGAACAGATATGGAAACACTGGATTACAACCAAATGCTGCTTGTCTCCCTGTGGCAATACAACCATCACGGGGATGAGGAACTGACTCCCGCGCTTTTTGAAGAAACGTTCGGGAAGGTCGACGGAAGCCACTACTACGAGAAATGGACCGGCTATTTCAACCGGAACCTCTGGGACATGATCGCCTATTTCAGAAGCGAGAAGGAGAACGGACAGAAATTCTGTGACATGGTTGCCCGCCAGGTCGGATTGTACCAACAAAACCGGTCATGACATGGAATACAGTAACTTTTATGACCTGAAAAGCCTGGTCCGGCTCAATGAGCGTGAAGGATGCGCATGTTCCATAGAGGAGCGCGATGTGGAGAAAGTGAACCGGCTGATCTTCAGGATGCGGAAAGAGCGGGAAGAGAACCCGGCACCCGTAGCCGGAGACACCGTCACTTATACCACCCGTGGCGGCGACTACTATCCGCAGGCGCACATTGAAAGAAGCGATGGCCGGGAAGCCCAGCTCTGCCTTCTTCCCCGGATGCCGTTCTGCCATGAGAAAGAAGGACGGACCTGTTATAACACGGAAGGAGGACCTTGGGTTACGACAGACCCGGGATTATTACTTCCGGACGGCATACGCGGCAAACAGTTCCGGACATGGGGGCATACCGGAAGACACGAGAACGGCGCGGTCCTGTTCCACACATCCGTCAGGGCATGGAAATATACGGAACCTGAACCCTTGTACGGAGAGTACACCACAAAAGAATGGACAAAATACCTCATCGAACGCCGGCAGGACATTGAGCCGGCAGGCGCGTTCATTTACCGGAACGAATCATTCACTGTCTACTCCAAGGAAGAACTGGACCGGATGGTCGGGATCCTGCACGGAAGACTTTTCGACGGATTCCGCCAAGGCCTGTTCATACTATGGGGATACCGGATGGAATGGAAGGAACTCCCCGCATGGGAATGGAACATGCTGAAAGCGGAAACCCACCTCTCTTTCCTTGGTGTTTCCCCCGTCAGGATACGGACAGACCATGACGGGCATACAGTAACCATCTATAAAAAATCAGAATAATATGGCACAGTACAACACTCCGCAAGCGTTACGTCCGCTTGAGAAGCTTATCTGCGATTTCGCATATTCGAACGGATACGAGCCGATGTCCGTCTTCAACGATTTCCTGCGTTACGTCACCCACGGGTTCTCACCCGGTGCGCCGCCCGTCAAGGACTGGAAATACAAACGGCAGCAGAACCGTTTCTTCATGGAACTGCTTGCCGGATGGATACAGCTCATGCAGCGGGAATTGCAGACCTGTGAGTGGTTCGACGCGTTCGGTGACCTGTTCATGGCCCTCTCTTCCCGGGGCGGGCAGCAGGCGCACGGACAGTTCTTCACCCCCGTGCACATCTGTGACCTGATGGTACAATGTACCGGTACGGATGAGAAAACGACCGGCAAACGGATGAATGACCCGACTTGCGGAAGCGGAAGGCTGCTACTGGCGTACCACGTACGCAATTTGGGCAATTACCTGGTTGCGGAGGACATCAGCCGTACCTGCTGCCTGATGACCGTCTGCAACATGCTCATACACGGATGCGTGGGCGAGGTCATCCAGCATGACAGCCTGCTCCCCGAGGACTTCAAGGACGGATGGTTCGTGAATCCTGTCCTGACGACGACCGGCATTCCCACCATCCGGAAAATGAGCGAGGACGAATACCGGACAAGCCGGAACATCCCCCTTTCCGGCCTGAAACAGCGTATGGTACAATTCCAAAAGCGGAAGGATGCCCCGGTATCCCGTCCCGCATGTTTAACTTCTAAAAAAACAATATCATGAGACTTTATGCAAGCAACGAACTGAAATCCCGTCTGACGCATGCGGCGGCAAACGGAAGTGTGATCGCGGCGGACATCCTGTCCGAGTTGAAGAAAAACCGCCCGGCGCAGGAGATTATCCGCGGATCCTATAATTTCCTGTCCACCAAACGGAAGTGGACGGACTGCGGTTCCTTCCGGAAAATCCGGATTGTGTTCACCGCCTTCAACAAGGACCCGGAACATCCCAATTTCCCGGACAGGAACAACCCTCAGGCACCCTGGTTCCCTGAAAACCGGACAGACCTGGAACCATCCACCTTCATCGAACAGTTCAAGAACCTGCGCGAATACACATCCTGCGAGATCAGTTATTTCCGCAGCGCCATCACGCTCGACAGCAAAGTTTCCGTCAGGCTGCATACGGGAATGAATGACTTTCTGGACGCCTATCAGGAATCCAACTACAGTTCCATTACGGACGGTGACACGTCCACCCTGCACAATTCATGTATGCGGTACGAAGACAAGGCGCGCAATGCGGCGGATTTCTACGCCAACTTCGCGGGTGCCGGCATCCTGGTAGCGAGGGACGAAGGGAACAACGTGATCGGAAGGGCCGTCGTATGGAGGAAAGCCGTGTGGAACACAACCGGAATGCCGGCCATACAGGTTTCCGTACTGGACCGTATCTATACGTCACATGCCTTTGTCATGGATTTGATCAAGGAGCAGGCGGGAAGCCTCGGCATCAACCTACGGAAGAAATACAACGACTATACGCATCCGGAAGATTTCATCAGCATGAGCCAGATACCCGGAATGGCAGAGGAACCCGGCACGGAAGTGCATGTCCGGCTGTCGGTGAAGGTGCCGGCATTCCGGTGGCACAAGAAAGGGGTTCCCTATCTGGATACGTTCCATTACATCCACCTGAACGGTAGCAGGCTGGAACTGACCAATCACAACGGCTGTACGGCGATCGCCTCCTGCCAGCACACACAGGGGTGTGCAACAGCCTTGAGGTATGTATGCCCACAATGCGGAGGCATACATGAGGACAGCAACAGACTGTACTGCAACGTGTGTTACCCCCTCTATTATACACAAACGGCCTTCGGCACGATCATGAAAGGGACTCCGGTGGAATACAAGGGAAAAATCTATCCCTCCACGCTGTTCAAAAAGGGACGGCCCATACCCGGATTCAAAAGCTACCTGCAAATTCAGAAATTATTCATCTCTTAAATATCAGAATATGGAAAGATTAATGGCCCTTTACAACATCTCTTCTCCCTCAGGCGGGGAGAAGCGGATGGCCCGGTTTATCACGGACGAGCTCAGACGCATGGGAATCGCTTACCGGAAAGACAGGCATGGCAACATCTACGCGGTCAAAGGCAACCGGAAAAGCTACCCCTGTGTCGTGGCACACATGGACGAAGTGCACCGCCGCAAGACAGGCACGTATGCAGCCCACCTTGTCGCGGAATCGATGATTGTCGGATACGACCATAAACACAGACGGATGACCGGAATCGGTGCCGATGACAAGAACGGCATCTGGGTCTGTTTGAGGTGCCTGGAAAGTTTCAAGGCGATGAAATGTGCTTTTTTCGTACAGGAAGAAAACGGATGCATAGGCAGCCGGAAAGCCGACATGGATTTCTTTGCGGACTGCCGCTTCGTCATCGGATGTGACCGCAAGGGCAACGGTGACATCATTACAAGAGTCCACGGGATGGAACTCTGCTCGGAGGAATTCCTGGAGACCGTCAGTCCCGGGAGATACGGGTATCACCCGGCAAGCGGGTTGAGCACGGACGTGCATACCCTGAAGGCAAGGGGGCTGTCCGTATCCTGCATCAACCTCTCCTGCGGCTATTACGAACCTCATACGGACAGGGAATACACCATCTGGGAGGACTTGTGCAAGTGCTACCGCTTTGTCCGGCACATTGTCTGCTGCCACAAGAGCGCCAGTCCCCACAAGGCAAGAACGGAAAAGACCTTCATACACGGTTACTACGAACTGTTCGGAATGACCGGATACAGTGAGAAGGAATATATCCGCTTCATGAAAAAATACGGGATGGAACCTCCCGTCCAAAACAAGACAGGCCATGGGAACAAATTATGATTTTATCGAACTCTACAACATGGCGGGCAACCGCTTCTTCGGCGGGTTTTCCTGCCTGGAGGCGGCAAAGCCGCATCTGGACAAACTGAGGGAGAAAGGTGAGCTGCCCGCAATAAACCATGCATTGCTCATGTACGAATACAGGCATGACAAGAATCAGGGGTATGTGCGGACCGGAATCAGGACCATCCATTACAGGAACGGATGGAGAATAAAGAAATAAACCTATCATTAAAAAACAAGAATATGGAAGTAACAGTAATGCCGAATCCTGCATCGGTAGAAAAACAGCAGGGATTGAACCAGGTGGTCATAAACAAGGTACAACGGATGGTGGAAGGCAAACGGCAGGGGGTCATGGAGACCATCGCACGGCTGCTTGACGAAGGAAAAATAGCGCAGGACTTCATCGCCCCCATCGGGGTGAACCTGCGCGGCAAGGAGAAACAGCCTGTCATTTCATTCCGCGCGGCGGACCGGGTGCAAATGACCATGCCGGAGGGAAATTTCAGTCTGCACGGCAATGCCATCAGCCAGATTTCGGAGAAGATGGGGGTGCCGGCCAAGTACCTGCGCGAACTGTCCGGTGGCGATGTATGGCAGAAACAGCTTTGCGCCACCATCCTTAATGAGCATTCGGGCTGGACCGCGCGCACACGGGTACTTATCCGGGCGGTAGGCATGGAAGTGCGGGGCGTACTGTCCGACTCGTACCGGCGGCTCAATTCGGTGGATATCCTGACCGCATTCATCCGGGAGGCGGCCAATCAGGGGGCGGTCGTATCGGACGCCTACATGAATGACACCAAGGTCTGGTGCGAGACCATCCTGCCCACCCCCATTGAGATTCCCACCAGAAAGAACGGGACGGTCATCATCTTTGCCGGGGCACGCTTTTCCACTTCCGACTATGGCAACGGCTCCGTGGATATGCGTTCGTTCCTGCTCAACGGGGCATGCCTGAACGGGATGGTACGTGAATCCGTCATGCGGCAGGTGCATCTGGGGGCACGACTGCCCGATTCACTGGCACTGTCGCAGAAGACCTACGAACTGGACACGCAGACGACCGTATCGGCGGTATCGGATCTGACCAAAGGACTGTACAACAAGGATACCCTTATGCAGAAAGCCATCGAAATACAAAGTGCTTCGGAAATAGATGTGGACTTCGACAAGGAGCTCAAACAACTGGTGCAGAAAGGCGGCCTGCTGAAGAGCGAAGGGCGCGAAGTGGAAAAATTATTGATGAACAACAATCCGGAGGACGGAGTGACCGGAGGGGCCACCCTGTGGAAGCTGACGCAGGGCATCACCGCTTTCGCACGGGAACAGGAACCGGAACGGTGCCGGGAACTGCATGAGATATCGGGACAACTTATGAACCGGGTAAAAACCAACTAATAAATAACATTTACTCATTACATAACTTAAAAAACAACCGGATCATGAACACTTCATTGGAAATCATCCGTTCGGCAGGAACGGATCACCTGTGCTACCGGATGGAAGACGATACATTCGTGGCAGTCCATAACCCGATGCTTTCTTTCACGGAAAAGGAAGACGAGTTTGAAATCGTCCCGTCCGACAACTCCTATCGGAAGAAACTATACATCTATCAGGGGCAGGCTGTACGGCTGGTTCCGCAGATCTATCACAACGGCTGGCTCGCCATCTGTCTGGAACTGGCCGATACGGAAGAGCCTTACACGATCCTGACGGTCAATCTGGAAGAGTTGGATGCCATCGGACTGCCCGACAGGGCTTTCATCGACATCAACAACAATCCCGACGCGATGGAGTTTCTGGAGTTGAATCACCTCGCCACTGATACCGGTTACCGGAGAGGCAACGGCTGGGTGGAGTACCCGATGGTGCATGTCAACCTGCCGCTTGTCTTCCAGCATTGTCCGGAATCGTTCAATCATATCAATATCTACACGTAATGTTTCCGATAAATAAACCGGATGTCTAATCGTGGGAGTCCGCCGGCGGCTCCCGCATTCATTTCTATGCCTTATGAAAACAGATTTCAGCGAACAAGTGGAAAAACTCCGCAAGGAGATTACAGCCGCCATAAAAGCGGTATTAGAAGAATATGGGAAAACGGAAATGGAGTTTCCCGATACGGTGGATGCCGTGTACGTGATATGGTTCGACCATGACGGCGATCCCTATGAGTGCCTGGTGCGCAGGATACAATTCTTCGGGGAGGACCTCCATCTCGTTGTGGAAGACAAACATTCCCATGACTTGTACGAAATTGACGGTCTTCTTGAACTCGGGGCACGTTGCATCAACTGGCTGGACGAGATACTCAGGACAACCGTACAGCTTTTATCCGGTTCCAATACAAAAACTAAATACAAAAACTAAATAAAAATAATGATGGAAACAATAATCATTGACAGGATATGCACCTCTTGCAGGTGTGACAAAGAGACGGCACGGGAATACCTTGATGCCGAAGTAAGAAACCTGCGTGAATTACGCAACGCGAACGATTTGCGGGAAGGTGATTTGGAATCGGCAATGGCAAACCAAACGGTTATCGACCAATTAAACTTATGAATATGGAACCGAAGAGTTTGAACGAATGGTGGGACAAACAACCCGATGAACTGAAACAGGCATTCACATTCTTACCGGATGAACGCTGGGAAGAGGCAGACCTGTATCTGAGAATCAATATCCGCAACTATTGTTGCCTGAAAAAAGACAAATTACTCCCCGAAGACAAGGAACGCTCGATGCTTATCGAAATAGTCTGTGAACTGACCGATACTGAATTATGTCGGACAAACAATAAGACACTCGATGAAATGTGCGATGCGGACGGGGCTTTTCTGGAAGAATATCAGGACCAATTCAACCGGATATACGACAGGCTGGAAGGGAGCATATTGGATTATATGAACGAACAATAATAACAGATATAATTATGAAAGCAAAAGTATTCAAATACAAGTTTGACGGGAATACTGTCGTCGCTCCTTATATGGAGTTGGAGCCGTATGCGGAGAATGTTTATCTCTCGTTATCTACAAAAAACGAATATGGAAACGAAAGCGAGGACATATTCCATGTTGTCTGCAAGATAGAAAATGTATTTTTCTCTTGCGGACAGCATTCACGCCGATTCCTTGACAAGGAGGAACGCAAAGAAACAACTGCCGCTTATTGTAAAAATTGGATTACAAATACACTTCAAGATTTAGAAAGAGGAGTTCATATCTCTCTTCTTTCTATCCGTGTGTTTGAAGCTCTTGGGCTTGACGCTGCACCTTTGTGGCAAGCCCGTGAAGCGTACTTAAAAAGACAGGAACAAAAACGGCTGGAACTGAAGGCTAAGGAGGAAGAGGAACAGCGATTAAAGGAAAAGGAATGGCAACGGCAAATTGACGATTGTAAACAGAGTTTTCTAAATGGAGAACGAATTGAGGCAAATGTTTTTCTTGAAATAGCCAAACGGGACGGTTTTGAAATCCATATCCGTACCAAAGGTACATTCAACAAATCCGTAAACGGTCTTACAAAATCGGGAACGATCTATTTTAGAAAGTATAAAGGTAAACGGACACCTGATTTCACCGGCTGTCAGCGTGCCATTGCGGACTATCTCAATTTTCTTGCATCAAGGCAATCCTGAAAATGAATATAGAAAATCAGGTAAAACAACATTATGAGGGTAAAGCCAAAACTAAAATGACTGCTCCGAAAAGTTACACATTGTAACTATTACATCCAAAAGGGTCGCATCAAACTCAGTTTTGAGCAATGATACGACCCTTCCTTTAGCCTTTTGCCATCTGTTTATCTATGGAATATACAACAATTCAAACTCTTTCTTCCGTCGTCGCTCGATGCTCGGTACCACTTTTCCCTTATAGCATCGGAACGAGATATATTCCTCGTAGATATCCCTGCTGCCGGATTCCAATTTTTGAATCAGCCTGCTTTTCGGCATTTTCCCGTACCCGACCAACCGGTAATATCCCACATTATTAGGACAGCGCTGTGACGAGCAGGGCATCTTTTCCGAAGCGGCTGCACATCTTATACAGTTTCCTCAAATCGGCTCTCAACAGAGAATTCGCCTGCGCTTTCATCATGCGGCAGGTGCATCTGGGGGCAAGACTGCCCGATTCACTGGCACTGTCACAGAAAACCTACGAGCTGGACACGCAGACCACCGTATCGGCGGTATCGGACCTGACCAAAGGACTGTACAACAAGGATACACTTATGCAGAAAGCCATCGAAATACAAGGTGCTTCGGAAATAGATGTGGACTTCGACAAGAAGCTCAAACAACTGGTGCAGAAAGGCGGTTTGCTGAAGAGCGAAGAGCGCGAAGTGGAAAAATTATTGATGAACAACAATCCGTAGGACGGAGTGACCGGAGGGGCCACCCTGTGGAAACTAACGCAGGGCATCACCGCTTTCGCACGGGAACAGGAGCCGGAACGGTGCCGGGAACTGCATGAGATATCAGAACAACTTATGAACCGGGTAAAGGTTAATTGAGAGAATAATAACCGAATTGTATAACAAGAGAGTGTATCATAATGCATAAATATAAAGATTTACCCCTGCCACAGATAGCTATAGCAAGGGTAATTTCCTCAAAAAGGGAATTTTGATACACCCTCTCTTATTCTATAAATTGAATGACGATTGCGCCCAAGGAATAAAAAATACTAATGATAACACCCTCAAATCAATCTATCCTATCTAGCTCTATTGTAGCAACTTTCTCTTTGTCAGGACTAGCCTCATTCTGCATAAGGATTATATGCTTTTTTGTATAGCTCTTAATAACCCAAGGAGCACCACCTAAATATAAAGCATTACTATTAAATGTAACATATTTTCTTTCTATTGCGTAGGTAATATCAATTTCATCATAACCTTCCCAATTTACTTTTCCTGTTTGGGTATCTATAAATTGTATACCTACGCCCATATTTTGTACAGCCCAAGCAGCACAACTTCCTGTTCCACGCCATGAAGTTTGATAAAGAGCCTGAGGAGTAAGTTCTTCTTTTGGCTCCTCAGAATGTCTATCAGCGCAGCTTGTCAAACCAATGTTTACTGAAAACAATGCTCCAAGCATTAACCAATAAAATAATTTAAAATAAGATTTCATATATTATTAATTAAGATTTTACACAAACTTCAAAATCACAACCCTATAATTGTATATAGATTAGCTAACGTAGCTATTGATATTTGTTTTTCTGATAAATTGAAGGCCCATGAACTAAGACCATATACCTCTAGCAAACTCTCATCTCTTTCATCTGCAAAAAATGAAAAACAGAGTTTGGTAGTTGGGTCGTATAAATATTCCATATTAGTTGCCTCATGATAGTACTTATAGAAACCTTTTTCATTGAAGTTCTCCAAAACCATACATAGCGGAGAACGCATTTGAGGATTAATACGCTTTCTAGTATTATAACTTATCTGAATATCAGAGCTGAAATACCTTGATATTTCTGACGATATAATTTGGGCTTTTTTGATAAAAATATTATCATCTTCATTTTGCCTCAATTCCGCATCCGTAGCATTACTTTTACTCAATACTATTTGGTCACCCTGTCTTGTTGTTAGCACAGCAGCTACATCATATAAACTTTCTCCCGAAACAGATGTTTTTGCCAATACCCTTGCAATCGTAATAGACGGAGTATAAAGTCTTGTAACAGGAAGAAGAATTTCTTTAGACGTATCATCAAAACGCCTTTGAAAGTTTCTTTCCAGTACAAAATCCGACATTGGATATAATCCTTCTTCTATTAAATCAATCACTGTATGATTTTTTGAATCATTTAATGATTTTCTCCAAGATTGCAAGTTTATATTTATGTCTTTAAGTGCCATTGTAGTATTCACTACACCTGTTTCATCTTGAATACCACCCAATGTTTTTACACGTATAAATATATCTTGTCTTTTGTACACTGTAGAATCAAAAGTACCATCTTTTCCATTAAATCCGAACGATCCATTAAGTGAATCACCTTTATATACAAGTGAAGCATTAATATTTTGCTCTAAGGATTTAGTTTTCTGTTCAACATTCGTATTTGAACCCGCATTACCCATATATTGCGCAAAAGCTCTTCCACCTGTATAATAACCAACAACAACAAAATCTCCATATGAATCAATGATAGATGATATAGGAGAGGTATATAAATTATTAATAAAAGACCTTCTTAAAAACTGCCTTGCAAACACTTTATTAGAACCATTGGAACTTAACAAGGTAAATTTGCCATGAGCAAACAATATATTCATTTCCCCATAAGCCTGTTCCTTTGATTCGTTAATGAAGGTTCTAAATGTTTCGGTTGTCGTTTTCTTTTTCCCTATAGAAAAAAAACCTAGATTTAAAGAAAATCCACTTTTCACAGTTTTACTTATTGATGAAAAATGCGTATAATTATTAAAATCATAATAAGCAAACGATGACTGATCATTCCAGTTAGGATATTTTTCATCTATATATGATTCATCATATTCTTTTACAGATTCAATATCAAGTATGGAATGCGTAAAGTTATCAAAATCACTTGGTATATAATTCCCTTTAAGCAATTTATAACCATAACCTAGATATTTATCAGTTCCCCCAACCATCTCACTACTTCTTGTCAATTCTTCATCAAAAGAAGGTTTTCCTGTAATAACATCTGGAAGAGATGGATTACGTTCTTGAAGAATCACATCATCACATGAATAATCAGCTTCTAATGCAGTATTTTGCTGTGCGCATAAGTTCAAATCCTCTGAACAAGCCATAAACAATGGAATTGTTACAGATAAAATTATTATATATAATATTGATTTCATAATCTTTTCTTATTGCAGATTATTATTAGATAAACTTTTCATATATTCTTCTAAAGGAATTGTTACTATTTCGTCTGGTTTTGCCTTTGATGTAGTATTTATTATTCCATACCAAGAACCTTTAAATTTAACTTCTCTATCATTGGACTCATTTCCATTACGATAAGTCATAGTAATAGTATAGTCAGCCTTTACACTATATTTCTTTAAATAAGTCGTTACTTTAATTAAAGATGGCTCATCAACTTCTACCGGAATAGTCACTGATAATGTTTTAGGTATCTCATACGTTGTGGAAGTATAAGGAGCTCTAGGCAAAAATATTGTTGAATCAGGCATTTCCCCACTACTAAAATTGCCAGGGGCAATAAATTGACCGGCTATTATTGCAGGGCGTAAAAACATTTGTTCTTCATTTTCCATTGGAATTTTCAAAGCTCCTTTCTCTGTATAATAAGAAGTGTCTTTTACATCTTTTTTTGCATAAATTGTAATATTTGATGGTCCAGCAACTGCTCCTGTCTGACCATTTGAGTACACAACAACAGGGTCTAATTCCGTCACTACAGCTTCAGGTTCAAATACTATTTCTTTTACTTTAAATTTATCCTGAAACTCTAATAGAAACTCTTGCTGGGGTTGCTTATTATATTTTGCATACCCCACCTGCCCATTATTCTTTACTTCTATGGAATAATTAAATACACTCCAAGGATTATTGGGGTCTGCCGTTCCTAAATATGTCTGATTTTCAATATTAAAATACCCTTTATATGTTGATGGTATAAGATCCCAACTTCCAGAACTTATATCTTCCGAATCCCAAACAAAAACAAGTTTATTGTTTGGAGCATTGTTATATTGACCACAAACCAATGGCTTATTATAAGACTTTGAATAAATCAAATATGGTATTCCACTACTAGGTGGCAAAATCTTTAAATAGAATTTTGAAGAGCTATATGCTGAAAGTATCAATTCTTTTCTCATTCCTTGAGTAGAAAGATAAGGCTGTCCAGCCACTCCACCTCCTCTGACTTTCAACGCAAAAGGCAACTCTCTAACAGCATACATATTTGATGAATAAAATTCATCGGTTTCAGGATAATAAGAAGAAAATTTTGTTTCCTGCTTTTGATATTCATCTGCATTAGAAAACAGACTTACAGAATCAGCAACAGAAATGGATCTTGATAAAACTGAACTTTCTGATGCTTTTGAGAAATCATCTAAAAGTCCTGAATCTTGTGTACAAGAGGCAAGAGCTATGGTCATTCCCCCTACTAATAATCGGCTTACGCCCCATAAAGAATGAAAAAGATTTTTCATAAAAATGTTTTTTAATTTGGTTCTTGAAATTAGAGTGAATATATAATATCAATATTGTAAAGATTTGAAGAAAGAAGTTAATCCTTACATATTAGTACAGTAACCATCCCAAGCGGTCATTATAAACCAATGAGAAATAACTTCATATATATTTCTATATTAGTTCCGATTCAATGAATAAACCGAATCTGGTATAAACTATTATCTGCCTTTTTATAAGAATGGTGTAAATATTTCCCCTATCTGTTCTGCAACGCATTTATTCGATGCCATATAAGCTAAACAGAGCAATTAGTCACATACATTTAAAACAGAACATTTCCCCCAAAAAATGCTACATACCAATGAATTCAAAACAGCAATAGGTTACAATAGTAACCTATTGCTAGTCTATGGATTTCACCAATAATACTTTATGAGAATAAATATGCAGACAAGACTTAAAATCATCCCCCCCCATTTGATATATTTATTATCTGAAAATAAATTAGTTATCATAGCTATTATTAAACACAGATAAAATAATCTTGAGCTAGAACTTATTTCATAACTTATCATTAAAACGATACATATTGCTACTATAAAGTATTGTATTCCTTGAAGAAATGTTTTCATTGTCCTTTAAATGACCAATCGTTATAACAACCTATAATAGGAACAGGTATTATCTCGCACGAAATAATGATTCCATTCGGATAATTATCCGCAAATTGATTGAAAGCAATACCGCATAACCCTGCTACTATTGTTGCTATTTTTGATATACTGGGATCTGGAATAGCAGCACTTAGAACAGCCGTTATCTCGGATCCTAATGCAATCTTTTTGCAATCAGAATTTGAAATATATAATTCAAACGAAGCCCAATTTAGAACTAATTTGGTTACTCCCCCGGAAGCTCTTTCACCAACGAAATTGCTAGCATTATATATTTCTATTGTTTTTTCTCCTATTTGATTTTTCACAATTCCTTGTGCTGATAAAAGAGCATTACTTTCTTGCATTCGGTTTTTATAGTAGATAAACACTCTTTCAGACAAACCGATAGATTCTCCATTTGTCACATCAAGAACAAAGAGGCCATTTTTAATAGATACATGTTTATCTATGACTTCATAAGCTTTCTTTCTAAGAAATTGCTCTTCCTCCGTTTCTTCACATGGGACTTTTGTCACATCATAATCAATAAGGTTTACCTTTTCAGTACTTTCTTGAGTAAAACCATCCTCATTTTGACATGAAGTCAATTGCCCTAGAACTGCAATTATTAAAGCAGCTATAAATCCTTTAATTATCAATACTTTTTTCATTTTCTAAAATTTTAATGAACATTTTATTATATAGTACTAGTACGGATGCAAATATACAATGTTGATTGTATATAAAACAATATTTTTAGATATTTTTTGCCATCATATGTTGATAAACATAAATAATATCTATATTTGTACTATACAATCTAAATTATATTAATATGGAAAATGTTTATTACTCATTAAAAGACTTTGAACTTTCTTTAAAGAAGAACGCTATCGAGAGAGCTGACGACTTCCAGCAGTACATCAATCAATTAAATGAATTTGGTTGCAAAAGCTATTGGATAACTTCCCAGACAGGAGTCGGGTCAACAATGACCATTGAAGACTTTGACCGACCTGTCACTGCATTTATCTCCAATGACTATTTGGGAATGTCACAACGAGAGGAAACCAAACAGGCTGGAATAGATGCTATTATCAAGTATGGAACAGGTGCTTGTGCCGCACAGGTTATAGGTGGCTATCTCGATATACATCAACAACTGGAACAAGAAATCGCATCTTTTGTAGGGCAGGAGGACGCAATGCTGTTTTCTTCCGGTTTCGGGGCAAATGCAGGGATATTAAGAGCCTTATTAGGTCAAAATGACATTGCGTTAGTGGATCCTTACATCCATACAAGCGCAATGGCAGGATTAAAAGGGACAAATGTAAAGCGAATAGGACACAATGATTTGGAATATTTAGAGAAAACGCTGAAAGAAACCAAAGATCAATATCAGACCAGACTTGTAATAACAGACGGGGTATATTCACAAGATGGGGATTTGTCCTTGCTCCCGGAAATAATTTCTCTTTGCAAAACCCATGAAGCTATGTTGATGCTGGATGATGCACACGGAATAGGTGTAATGGGAGCCAACGGTAGAGGAACAGCAGAACATTTCAATTGTTTGGGGCAAGTGGATATCATCACCGGAACATTCAGCAAATCATTTGGTTGTGTGGGAGGATTTGCCGCCGCCTCAAAAAAGATAATACAATACCTGAAATTTTATGCTGACAGCAATGTCTTCTCGGCAGCCCCTACACCACAAGTAACCGCATCCATTTTGAAAGCTTTGGAAATAATAAAGAAAGAACCGGCAATAAGAGCCAGACTTTGGGAAAATACCGATTACCTCAGGAGCCGGCTGACAACCGAAGGGTTTGACATAGGCAAATCCGTGTCACCTATTTTCCCCATTATGATAAGAGATAATAAAAAAGTTTATGAAATAGCTAAAATGTTACAGGAAAAAGGTATCTTTACAATTGGAATTGTATATCCGGCAGTAAGAACCAAAGAGGCCAGATTAAGGGTCAGTGTTCTTGCCACGCATGAACATGAACAGTTGGATGCTTTAATCAACGCTCTTAATGATATAAATAAAGATATAAAAATAAAAAAGGAACAATGAAAGAAAGGAGAAAGCGAAGAAGTGCAAAGGACATAGAAGAAAGTATACTTGATGCGGCAAATCAATTGATTGAAAATGATGGATTTTCAAAATTGACAGTTACCGGTATCATACATCTGGCAGAAATCGAACCTGTCCAATTCTACCATAGATATGAGGATTTGAACAAGTTTATTGATGAGTATGTCAAAAAGTACGATTACTGGTTCAATGATATCATAAAGTCCCAGAAACAATCAAGCAATGATAAAGAATTGTACACGAACATTCTGACAGGATTGTTCCATTCTTTATCGGAGAACAAAGCAATGCAAGAGCTTCTGAAATGGGAACTGGCTAATAATAATGAAACCAGTCAGCGTACCGCCCGGTTACGAGAATTACATACATTGCCTCTATGCCAAAAATATTCAAAACTGTTCTCAGATACGGATATTGACATTGTAACTATATCCGCACTGATAATAGGCGGAATATACTATCTCATTTTGCATGATGAACTTTCTACTTTCAGTGGTATAAATTTAAAAATGGAATCAGACAGGCAAAGAGTTATTAAAGCCATAAATAAACTGTCAGATATTCTGTTCACCCCTATACCATCTTCTCTTACCAGAGAAACCATTGATATAATAATAAAAATGAAGGAAGATAATATACCAGTGGGAAAAATAGCATATTATACGGGAATACCACAAGACATTATCATTTCAATCTAAAGCACAAATTGGAATAACCTGTTGTATATACTGATTTGAAAGTGAGTAAAAATAGCAGTTAAAAAGCCGTGTACATCGATTTCCCCATCGTCGTTCACGGCTTTTTTATAATCAAGGTATATAGAAAAGCGCAAACTCGGCTTTTCTCCTTCTCTCTATGCTTGGAATCACTTTCCCCTTATAGCACCTAAAGGAAACATACTCCTCATAGATGTCACGCTCCCCTTTTTCCAGCTTCCGTATCAACCGGCTTTTCGGCATCCTGCCATGGCCCTTCAATCTGAAAATGCCCACATTATAGCTCAAAACGCCCAAAAGCAATGCATCATTCTCAAACTCCCGGAACGCATCACAACACTTTCTAAGGTCACTCCTCAGCAACGAATCAGCCTGTGCCTTGCTCAGGTTCTCGGTCAATGTCTCCCCCGGAAGCAAGCAATGCCCGTAACCGATGTAAGGCATCTGTCCCCGATGCCAGCCTTCCGCCCGCTTGATGAACTCCACGGCCTTGTCAAACAGCGAATCCGGCACTTCCCCCTTTCCTTGGGCAAAAGCGGAGGAAACTACAAACGCCATAAACACTCCGGCCGTCAGCTTGAGCCATGCCCTACTCATTGCCCGGGACGTTGTTTTCCGCATCATTCACATTGAAACCGTAGGTCAGCTGCCGCATATTCCCCCAGTTGTCCTCAAAATAGAGGTCGATGGTCTGCGAGCCATCCGCGCTTTGCGAAGTGTAATACAGCCGGAATCTCCGTTCATTCAGCAGGTAGCGGTCATTGGGCTTCAGCACCGTTCCGTCCTCCATCTTCAGGCTGCCCTTGCCGTCCGGCTGGAAGTACCTCAGCGTATAGACCGTTCCGGCAAAGTTGCCTTCCGGTCTGATTTCCAGACGGATTTCCACCGTTTCGCCGTTTGCTATCCCGTCCGCCACCGGCATGGCTTCCACCGTGAACGGGTATTCCTGCCGGACATCCAGCCCGCCGTCACAAGAGACAAGACAAAAAAGGGCGGCAGCCAGGCAGCAGGCCACCATCATACAATCAAGGATTTTTCTCTTCATGGGTATATATCTGTTTTAGGGTTAGAAAATGTATTTGACTCCGATTCCATACTGGCAGTGGCAACGGCCCGAGGCGACGCCCCACACAAACCGCTCACGCAGCCGAAGCAGCAGGACAACCCTGTCCGACAGGTAGCCTTCCGCCTCCAGTGTCGCCGCACCGCCGTAAATGAACGATTCACACCTGTGCAGGGCGGCACCGTCATCCAGCAGTTTCTTGCCGCCGTTTACCGTCTCATACCCCAGCAGGGCCGAGACACCGAGGTTCAGGAACAGCACCTTGCCCGGCGAGGAAAAGAACGTATGGTAATAGCCGCCCTCGCCCGTGTATTGCGCCGTCGGGATATGCGTGTTCCTGTATGGGATGTTGCGCCGGAGCGTCTCCCCGCCGAACACCCACTGGTTTCCTTTTTTCGTATAGGTGGAAACGGCCAGCGAGAAGGCGTAACCGGCATCGTGCCGGTTCGCTCCGCAGTAAAAGCCGTCCGCCATTTCCGCCGTGAAACGGACACCCTTCATTCCCGGCAGACAGCGTTGCGCATGGGCCTGCCCCGCCATAAGGGCAAGCAGCGCAAGGGTGATATACACATACCTTTTCATCGCACTTTCAGTTCATTGATAGTCTCGGCACGCACCAGGTCTTCATTCTCTATCTCAAAGGACTGGTGGCGTCCCCCTTGTTTCTCATACATCTCCACCACCAGTTTCTTGTCATCGGGGATGGTGAACTTGGGCAGGGCAAACACCGTTCTCCCGCTCTTTTTCCCGTCCACACGGGTCAGGTAATTGAAGGCACGTAGCGGACAGATGACCTGTTCCTGCATGGCGGTACGTTTCACTATCTTCTTGTCCACGATCTTGAAGGTCACGAAGTCCACATCGAAAGGCACGTGGGTGGAATTTCTTACCTCGGTATGGAAATAGAGCAGGTCACCGTGCGCATAGAGCCCTTTGAGCAGGTATTGCACGCCGAACCGCTTACAGCCGATGTGCTTCACTCTCCGCTTGTCCTGTCCGTGCACGGACTTCATGACCAGGCGCACCAGCCTGGGCGACTCGTTGCCCAGTTCCTGCAAATAAATCTCCATCGCGTTGTTGGGACGGTTCACCGTCTCCCCATCGTGAATGAAGTCGCACATCTCCACATTCAGCAACAGCGGCTCGTCGGCGTACTTGACATTAAACGTGTAAAAGTTACCGTCCTCGGTAATCACGCTCATGTTCGTCTCGTTGCGGAAATGCTTCCTCGTGGCCTTCACCCTGATCACGTTCTCCGCGCCGTCCGCCTTGCCGGCTATCAGGTTGGGGGAACCGAGGTCCACGTACTTGACGGATGAGGGGAAAATCACATGCACCGTCTTGTCGTAGGTGATTTCCAGGCCATGCGGAGGTATCATCCGGCTGAAACCTATTTTGCGGCTCAGTCCTTCAAAATAATCTCCGCTACTCTGCTGCGCATGGGCAGCTACAAAGCCCGTCAGAAGGGCAAACATCATCAGAATCTTCTTCATGTCCGATTGTTGTTGGTTGGTTGTTGAATAATTGTGTTTTCTCTTTTTCCACCCGGATCGGTTCTTACCGCTCCGGGGTATGGAGCAGCAGCCTGTGCCCGGCCTTCAGCGTGATTTCCACCGTCCGCATCCTTTTGGTGACGTACTGTGACACGCCCTGTATCACGCCTTTCCCCACGTCCGAGGCTATCTGCGCGCCGGCGTCCGTCGAGATGTTGATGCTGCTCCCCATCGAGGTCCCCATGTTGGCGGCTATCTCACGCACGGCATCGTATTCCAGCGAGTTCGGTACAAGTATTTCCTGCCCGCTGTCGGCGTCATACACTTCCAGTTCCACCGGAATGACCGCCCCTTTGTACTCCACCGTCTCGATGAGCACGTCCAGCCGTTCCCCCCGGATACGCGTGCTTCCGGTTAGCAGGGCGCCTTTGGGGATGAGGCGGTCGTCCACCGCCATCGGTTCCAGCAGCCGGAGGCGCAAGGCGTACCCGTCCGATACAGTCTGCGTCCCGTGCACGCAGGCGGCGATGGTATTCCTGTCCGGGGAGAGCGTCTTGCCGACGGGGGTATGGAATCCCGTATTCCGCTCTCCGGAAATCCCCTCTTCGTCATTCATTGGCCGGGACAGGGAGGACACCACCTGCTGCCGCACCTGCTTCACCGGTCGGGCGGCGGTCCGTTCTTTCCGGTCGGCTGCCGGAGCGGCGGTCGTCTGCTTCCTGTTGTAACGGGCCGCCAGCTCGTATGACTTCTCCATCAGTGCCATCTTCTCTTCCAGTGACTGCCCGCCGCCGTCAGGGTGCTCCCCGGACTGCCTCTTTTCCAGGCTCTCGATGCGCCGCAGCAACTCCTTGTCCTGCGGATGGTCGCGCGGCTCATGGATGGCATGGAGCGAGCGGTTCATGTTGCGGTAGGCCTCCGTGGACGAGCGGACCGGACTGCGGGGTGTCAGGGCTTCCGGTTCCGGGGGAAGCTCCACGTTCGCCCCGCCCTGCGCGACGCGCAGGGTGTCGTTCCTTTTCCGGTTGAACAGCTCCGACATTTCCTGAAAGGTGTCCTTGCGCTTTCTCTCCTTTTTTGCCAGGGCATCCCGTTCGTAGGCGCTGACTTTGTTGCCCTCCATGCGGGTCTCCTCGGGCGAGGGGATTTCCGTATTGAAGCCCAGGCCTTTTCCGGCTTCCTCCCTTTCCTTCTGTGTCGGGCCGTATATCAGCAGAATGGCCCCCGCGAACATCAGGAAAAAAAGCGGGTAGATGACAAACTTCGCACGCCGGCGTTTCTCTTCGGGTGTCAGCGGCCCGTCACCCGACAGTCCCAGCAGTTTCTTTATCTTCTGTATATCCGTTTTCATCGTAGCAGTTGTTTGGATGGATTTGTATTGTCTTCCGGCCGCAAGTCGAGCCGCCGGATATGTTCTATTCTCATCGTCCCGTCGCTCTTTCCCGGACCGGAGAGCGCGGAGACAATCGTGTACAGGCAGGCGGCCAGGAACAGAAGGAAGGCGGTGATTGTCACCAGGCTCCGTTGTCTTCTTGTCAGGCGGCGGCAGAACAGCCGTATCCGGCCGTCTGCCCGTCTTAGGCTGGCATATCCTCTTTTCATCGCTCCGTGCTCCTTATGTCCTTGTTCTCCAGGATGGTGAACTGCTCGATGATGAACCCGTTCGGATTGTCGTCCGAGCGCCCTGTGTTCTGGAGCGAGCAGGAGGTGACAAGGCTGCGCTCGGTCACGTTGCTCTCCCTGATGATCATCTGGCGGGCATACGTCGTTGCCTTGTAAGGATAAACGGCGAAATCGCACACCACGCTGTCCACATGCACCACCTGGTTGATGTTGCCCGAAATCAGCCGGTTGTAATAACCCTTCTCGGCAAAGTCCACATAATAGTGGTAGGCGCTCTTGTCCGCCAGTTGCAGGGCGCGGTTGATGTTGTGCCCGATGGCATCCTTCTGGGGCGAGAGCGAGAAGAACAGCTCGTGAAAGCGCCTCACGTGCTCCCTCGCCTCGGCGGGACGGTTCTGCGAAAGGTCCTGCGAGAGGGCCATCATCAGCGACTTGCCGCCGTCCAGCACGTAGATTTTCTCACGCTGCCTCTCGGCGAAGCGGTACGAGCTCCACAGCGCATAGCCGGTGACGAGCGCACAGCAGCCGGTGAAGACCGCCAGCATCAGCCGGATGCGGCGGAAGCTGCTTTCAATGTTGGTCAATGACTTGAATTCCATGTATGAATCGTTTCTTTGGATTGATTGATTTTTTCTTTCTTCCGGCGGGATACGTATGGTGCTCTTGGCGACATACGTTAGTGACGGCTCGCTACATACGTTAGTAGCAGGTCGCTACATACGTTAGTAGTGCACGGTTACTAACGTTAGTCGTATCAGGCTGCATACGTTAGTAGCCGTATGCAGCATACGCATCCCTCAAACCGGTCTCTGTTATTTTCCTCTCAGCCGTCCTCCGATATTCCCCAGCACGGAACCGCCCACCCCGGCAGCAAAACTGCCCGCTTTCGTGGCGGTACGGTTCAGGTTGCGGCTGAAATTTCCGGCACCGCCCGCCTGTACAATCCAGCCCGCCACCGTCGGGACGGTGAAGTACCCGATAATCCCTATCAGCATAAAAATTATGTACACGCTGTTGGAGTTGTCTATCGAGTAGTCGGGATTGCCCTGCAACTCCAGAATGTCGTTCCGGAGCATCAGCACCTGGAGCTTGGCGAGCAGGGTGCTGAACAGGTCGCTCACCGGAAGCCACAGATAGACGGAGATATACCTTGTGAACCACTGCCCGAGCGTGGACTGGAAGCCGTCCCACACGCTGAAGGCGAACGCCACAGGGCCCAGTATGGAGAGCACGACCAGGAAAAAGGTCCGTACGGTATCTATCAGCAGCGATGCCGCCGCAAATATCAGTTCCAGCAGGCTGCGGAACGCATCACGGATTTTTTTCTCCAGATTGTACATCCCCACTTCCACGTACATGCCCAGCCGCGAGGCGGCGTCCGTGGGTGACCAGCCCAGCTCGTCCAGCTGTCGGTCGAACTCCTCGTCGCTCACCAGGTGGGCGGTCTCGGGATTGCGCAGCATGGCCTCCCGTTCCAGCTCCTCCTTCTGGGCACGGTACTGTTCCATGTCCAGCGTCTGCCCCTCCAGCATCTTGTGCGTGCCCTGCACGATGGGGCTGAGCACACTGTTCAGCGTGCCGAGCACCAGTGTGGGAAAGAGCAGGATGCAGATGCCGATGGCAAAGGGACGGAGCAGCGGATACACGTCTACCGGCTCGGCGCGCGCCATCGACTGCCACACGCGGACGGCGACATAGAAGAGCGCTCCCAGTCCGGCAAGCCCCTTGCCCACATCCATCATGTCCTTGCAAAGGGGCATCATTTCTCCATACAGGGTCTCCAGTATGGTATGCAGGTTGGCGAAATCTATCGACAAAAGTACCATAGGCTACCAATATTTGGAGGTTTCATCCCCGTAGAGCCGCATCACACGGTCCAGGTCGTTCTTCTTCCTGGCCCTGAGATAGCTCACGGCAATGTTCTTGTTCGTATAGTAACTCACCAGGTTGCGGTAGCGGCGCATCTCGTAGTAGCAGCGGTCCACCACGTCCATACGGTCCTTGTCGGTCATGGAGAGCGTACTCACGTTGATGACCTGCCTGAGGTCCTGCAACACGCCGTTGCTCTCCTCCAGCAGCCGGGCGTAACCGAAGGCGATGGCATCCAGCTCACGGGGCGAGAAGTTCCCGTCGTTCATCATCTTCCCGAAGTTGGTCACGTAGATGTCCGACACGTCGCCCACCATCAGGATGATGTCGCGCACCTTGCGGGCGTCCTGTATCAGGTTGTTCACCGCTTTGAGCTGGTCGTAATACCTCTTCGCCTGCTCGTAGATTTTCACCGTCTCGGCGAAACTCTCGGCCGTATTCACGGCGGTCTTGGAGGTGTGGGCGATGTTGTCCGACATGTTGATGATGCTCTGGGCAAGGTTGCCGGGGTCGGTCACCACCCACTGGGCGTCCGCAGCGGTACCGCACAAAGCGAGCACGGTCCCTATCAGGAGTGACTTCGCTCTCATGGGCGTTCCTCCTTGCGTACATAGTCCCCGTTGGGGGAGAAAGTCAGTACGTCCGTCGCCTCGTTGTAGGACACATCGATGCGGTAGCCCGTGTTGATGAACAGGTTGCCGTTCTCCTCCACCAGCAGGTAGGTCTTCGGTTTCAGCACGCGTGTCTTGCCACTGCGGGCGAATACCGTCACCTTGTAGGCTTCTCCTTCCTTATATACCAGCACGTCCGGCTTGCCTTCCACGCTGCTCCACGAGCCGCAGAGCTTGTACCGCTCTCCGAGCAGCTCTGCAATATTAGGGCGGCCATGCTTATCAGGCACACCGCCAGTTTCACAAAGGGTCTGTTTCTCATAATCATTCTTGTTTGAAGGTTGATGTTTGTCTCTGTTCTTCCCGTCTCTTCTCCGCCATCCGTCTGACGGCAGCCTCCAGGTCTCCTCCGGATTCTTCCGCCAGCCGCTGCACTTCCAGCTTCTCGGACTCTTCCGTCGAGAACGTGAAATACTCTTCCTCGCTCACTTCCGTGGCATACACCGCCGAATGGGTGCCGCCCAGCCCGATCCACACCTCCCGGTAGGAACGTCCGGGATGGTTCGCCTGGTTGATGGAGAGAATCTGCCCCTTCTCCTTGTCGGTCAGGCCGAGCAGCCGCTGGATATGCTCGAACTTGTTCATGTATTTCCGCTGGTCCAGCAGTATCTTGCAGTCGGAGTTGTTGATGATGGCCTCCTTCACAATCGGGGACGAGATGATGTCGTCCACCTCCTGCGTCACCACCACCGCCTCGCCGAAATATTTCCGGACGGTCTTGAAAAGGTACTTGATATACTCACTCATGTTGGCGGACATCAGCGCTTTCCAGCATTCTTCTATCAGTATCATCTTGCGGACACCTTTCAGCCTGCGCATCTTGGCGATGAAGGTTTCCATAATAATCAGCGTCACCACCGGAAGCAGCACCTTGTTACTGCCGATGTTGTCCAGCTCGAACACGATGAACCGCTTGTTTGTCAGGTCCAGCTCCTTGTCGGAGTTCAGCAGGAAGTCGTAGTCGCCTCCCCGGTAGAAAGGTTCCAGCACGTTCAGGAAGCCGTCAATGTCGAAATCCTTCTCACGTACCCTCTTCTCCTCAATCATCCGGCGGTAGTCAACCGACACGAACTCGTAGAATCCGTTGAAGTCCGGCCTGACGCTCCGGTCCCCCGATATTTTCCGGATATAGGCGTTCACCGCGCCCGACAGCGCCACCTCCTCCGCACGTGTGGGAGCCTCGTCCTCCCGTTTCCATAAGGTCAGTATCAGGGTCTTGATGCTCTCGCGTTTCTCCACGTCGAACTGCCCGGAGTCGGTGTAGAACGGATTGAAGGATATCGGGTTGTCCTCCTCGTACGTGATGTATATCCCGTCCTCTCCCCGGGTGCGGTCATGGATCATGCGGCACAGCCCCTGGTAGCTGTTTCCCGTGTCCACCAGCAGGATATGCGTGCCCTGCTCGTAATAGTTGCGCACCAGATGGTTGGTAAAAAAGGACTTGCCGCTTCCGCTTGGCCCCAGGATAAATTTGTTGCGGTTGGTGATGATGCCGCGCTTCATCGGAAGGTCGGAAATGTCCACATGCACCGGGATGCCGTTCTGCCGGTCCGCCATGCGGATACCGAACGGGCTGGGCGAGTTCCGGTAATTGGTCTCCCCGGCAAAGAGGCAGACCGCCTGCTCCAGAAAGGTGTAGAACGACTCTTCGGCGGGAAAGTCGCCCGCATTGCCGGGGATGCCCGCCCAGTAGAGCACCGGGGTATCGACGGTGTTGTACCTCGGCGTGCATTCCATCATGGCGAGCTGGCTGCCCGTATCGTTCCTGATACGGCGGAACTCGTCCGCATCCTCGGCCCAGGCGATGACGTTGCAGTGGCACCTGACGGGCAGCAGCCCTTTGGCGTGCGCCTCATCCAGGTACATTTCCGTCCACTCCTGGTTCACCGCGTTGCTCCGGCTGTATTTCGACAGCGAGAGCATGTTGCGCGAGTTCTTCTCCATCATTTGCAGGATCTCCTGCGCGCTGTCGATGAACACATATTGCGAATAGATATGGTTGCACGACAGCAGCAGCCCCACGGGGGCGGCAAAGGACAGCCGGCAGTCGCTCTTGTCGGTGGACATACGCTCGTAGCGCATGTCGGTGGAAAGCTTGCCCGGCAGGTCCTCCGTGTCCGAAAGTGTGTGCAGGCAGAGCCGCTTGTCACCGATACGCATCCGCCCGGGCTTGAGGCAGATGTCCTGTAGCACGGCGGTCCCGTCCTCCAGCGAGAGGGAGAAATACTTCTCCACCAGGCCGGGATGTTCTTTGGTGCCGGTCACCTCGTCCGTCTCCAGGCGGCGCAGCCTTACGTGCCCGGAATCGTTCATGATGCGCTCGAACTGTTCCACCGCCTCAAGGAAACGCTCCGCCGTCTCCTTGTCGGTTATCTCCCTGGGCAGCAGGAAGCCGCGGCAGAGGGTGCTGAAGTCACTCTGCCGGCAGTTGCGCTCACGGGTGGTCTTCGTCAGGTACAGGTAGCATCTGTGGTTCAGGAAGGGCCTTTCGTTGAAGTGCCGCTCATAGCTGCGTGCAAGGAAGCTCTGTTCCTCCCCGCCGGTTTTCGGGCGGTAGGTCTCCTTGACGAACCAGTCCTGCTTGCACACCACGCTGTGTTCGGGCAGTACCTTTATGGCTTTTATCCAGGAGGCGTGCATGGCCTCGTACTCGTCCGCCGTCACCGTGTACAGTTCGGGCAGCTCCACCTCGAAAGCCACGGTCAGGTCTGCATCCTTGCTCACGATGCAGCCGTTCTCCACCGACAGCAGGGGGAACTTGCGTTCCAGCGTTTCCGCTTTCAATACATTTCTCATGGTTGTTTCTTCTTTCTTTTCGTGAATAATCTGAAAACTCTTTTGCGGTGAATCAGGTAGCGCGGGTGCCGTTTCCCGGCCAGCAGCTTCATCAGCCCGTATTCACCGTAACGGGCATTCAGCCGGAACGTCACCCATACCAGCAGACCGCCGGACACAATTCCGAAAGGAATGCATATCCACTGGTCCACACCTGCCAGATAGAGGATGACCACCGCAAGGAGCACCGCCGTCAGCCCGCCCGCGAAGACGAACAGGTATTGCGACTTGAGCCCCTTGAACTCGACGGAATTGCCCGCGCCTTTGTTTACCGGATACTCCATGCCTTTAGAGGAAGAAGGAACGCAGGATGGTGGCGGCCACGATCAGGAAGATACACGCGAAGAACCAGCTGGCGGCGGTCTTCGAGGTGTCGGGGTCACCGCTGGAGAACTTGCCGTAGGTCTTGATGCCGCCCACCAGTCCCAGCACGGCGCCGATGGCGTAGCACAACTTGGTGGCGGGGTCGAAATACGAGGTCATGAGGCTGGTTGCCTCGTTGATACCGGCAAGGCCCTGGCCCTGCGCGAAAGCGTGGGCGGCAATCACCGCGCACACCATGGAAAAAAGGATTCTTCTCTTCATTGTCGAATCGTTTGGGTAAGACATAAATTTGAATTCGACGGCGAAGATAAATGGGGTTAACAGGCTATGGTTCAGCGGTGTCATCAGATGGCACTATATGTCATCAGATGTCATAGCAATAACATATTTGCCTAATTCATACTACATTTTGTATGATACAAGATTTATCTGCGTGATTGCTCACTTTTCTTTGAAAATTAAGAAGACTAATGTTCTTACCTTTGCAAATAAAATCAGAATATTACCAAGACAAGGTGGCAATCATGATTTTTTGTTGTATTTTTGCCCGGACAGGTATATATAGGCTAATTGATAATTAGGATTATAATGAGAATGGAGTATGTTTTCCCGCAATTGTTCAGCCCTGATGACGTAGACATCAGGTTGCAATACATATCCGTCAGTCAACTGGAAAAGATGGTTGAAACGGGTAAACTATGTATACCTGGAACGGAGGAACTGCAAAGAATGTCAAATGCCTGGAATGACAAAGAAAGAAGTTCGTTTATAGAATCCATTATGGCAAATTTACCCATCCAGTTAATATACCTGGATGGAAGCAAAACCCCATGGACAGTAATCGACGGGGTACAGCGGATCAGTTCACTCCATAAGTTCCTCCAAAATGAATTCGTGTTGGACGGATTGGAATATTTCAGCAAAGAATGCGAGGGAATGTCTTTTTCCTCCATCCCCTTTTACTTACGAAGCCGGATTGAATCTACAAACATAGTAGCTTATGTTATCAACCCCGGCACTCCTGATGCTGTAAAGTTCAATATTTTCAAGAGAATAAACAAGATAGGGAAACAACGCAACAGGGAGGAGCTAAGAAATGCTTTCTTTCAAGGTTCCGTGTCAAAGTGCATTGCCGAATTGGCGGAATCTCACGAATTTCTGCAAGCCACCCATAAAATGATGAGCCAAAAAGGGATGTCCGACCGGGAACTTGTATGCAGATATTTCGCCTTCAGGCTTCTTCGGCCATTCTTTGATACCACAGAAACCATGGACGATTTCCTGGATAAAGGGATGGATGCTCTTTCCGCATTGCCTGAAAATGATTTTGAGAGGGAGACAGCCCGGTTTAAAACTGTAATGCAACGCTGCTACGACGTACTGGGGGACATTACATTCATCAATATCAAAGCCACACGGAAACGGATAAACAAGAATTTATTTGACGCCTTTTCTTATACAATATCCCGGTTGAATGATAATGAATATCAGAGTTTGCTTCGGCAGTCGGACCGGCTTGAAGAGGAATACAAACGGCTTTTTGAGGAAAAAGGATTTTTATGCGGAAAGGAACTGCGGAAGACTTCAACAGAAGCCGTCCGCAAACGGTTTGATACAATGGATAGATTTATCAGGAAATTTACTTAGTTTAGTATGATAAAGGAAATAAGACTTAAGAACTTTAAGGTTTTTGAAGAGGAATCTTTCAACATAAAACCTCTGACTTTGATAACAGGTGTCAATGGCATGGGGAAATCTACCCTTATACAGTCATTGCTGTTCCTCAAACAGAACTATGAATTGGGGTATTTATCCAACCCGAAGAAAAAATTACGTTTGAAGCATGACTTTGTCAACCTGGAATCTGCCGGAGATATATGTTACACATTCGCTGAAGAAAAAAGTGTATGCATATCCATCAAAGAAGACAACGGGAACGAATATCAATGGGTACTGGACACCAGTGAAGCCGGAAGCGAGGAAGTCGGCTATACATATACCGGCAGCGATATTCACGGGCTTTCTTTATTTGATGACAGATTCATATTTCTGGAAGCGGAGCGGTGGGGACCCAAAGCTCAATATAACAAATCGGAGGCCAGGGCATACAATACCTCATTAGGCATACAGGGGGAACTTACGCCGGCTTACCTGAACAACGCCTTGTCGGTTAATGAGGAGATCGGCATAAAAGAAATGCGACATCCCAACCTGAAAGAAGAGCAGATACAACTGACGGAAAATGTGAATGCATGGATGGCCCAAATCATGCAAGTTCCTTCGTTGAAAGCAAATACGACTGAAATAGACAAAGATAAAATCAGGCTTGAATATGGCATGACGGGAACCAAAGGCAAGAAGTACTCGGCTTTACAAGTCGGTTTTGGCTTCACCTATTGCTTGCCTGTCATTGTAGCCCTGCTCAGGGCAAAGGCAGACGACCTGCTTGTTTTTGAGAATCCGGAAGCACACCTGCATCCGGCCGCACAAGTGGAACTGGGCAAACTGATGGCACTGGCTGCCGGCAAGGGAGTGCAGATCATAATAGAATCACACAGTGACCATATATTGAACAGTTTAAGGCTGGCAAGGAAAGAAAAAGTCATTTCACAGGAGGATTTGAATGTAATCTTTGTCCAAAGAGACTTTGGAGCAGGCGATGATATGGAGGTTACCTATATTGATGAAATTCAAATCACGGATGAGGGGAAATTGAACGAACGTCCTAAAAATTTCTTTGACAGTTGGGATGATGTACTGACCCGGCTAATTGACTGAAAACATGGAAGCATATCTTAATGAATTGAGTGTAAAAGCATTCTCAAACAACAAGGACGCCCAAGACGCTTTCTCGTTATTGGGCAGGTGCTTGTCTAAAATGTCGGAATTAGGCGTTTCAAACGTCCGTATGACAAATGAAGCAATGGGAAAAGGAATGCTTCCCGGACAGACATGGAACAGAATCTTGAATAATGAAACTGTGATTGACAAGGATTTAAAATCCGTATTGATTGCCAAATTGTGCACTTTAGAGTCTGTCGACAGCCTTGAAGACAAGCACAACGTATTGGGTTTCTCTTATAATGAGCCACAAGATATATAAATCCATAAAATATTTATAATAAGAATTTTATCTCAATAATTAAAGGATGATTTTAATATTTAGTATCAGTATTTTGTTCCTCAATTAATAGAATATAGAAAAGCGCAATGATGATTTATTCAGTTTATACTTACCGATGCTCGGAAATGCGATTAACAAGGATAATGCAACAAATTTAATTTTCTCGTCAAAAATACACTTTTGTGTCAAGCCTAATCGAAAGAAGCTCTGTACCTTTGTTCCAAAAAAATATTTATATGGAACGATACAGCAGAAATCGCATTTATATCAGCGAAGAAGAACAAGAGAAAATCAGGCAAACCCGTATTCTGTTGGCAGGTGCGGGAATCGGTAGCATCATTGCGGAATGTGCCTTGCGCTTTGGTTTTGAAAATATTACCATTGTTGATGGTGATAAAATAGAAGAGAGTAATCTCAACAGGCAGAATTATGTTAAGGCGGATATTGGTAAATATAAGGCGGAAGCACTTTGCAAGCGTTTGCTGAAAATTAATCCTAATGCAGAAATAAAATCTTTTAATACTTTTATAGACAAAGAAAATGTGGAGAATATTATTTCGGGACATCATATCGCCGTCAATGCTTTGGATTTCAAAGATGACACCCCATTTGTATTTGACCACATCTGTTCGGAAAAGATGATACCCGTCCTCCATCCATACAATTTCGGATGGGCAGGTTTCCTTACAATCGTAAGACCGAAAGGTTATCAACTTTCTGAAATCTCCCCTGAACCTAACGGTTTTGAGTTGAAAGTGGCAGAATATGTATCAAGGTATGGGACATTCTGGAACATGCCGACCTCATGGTTGGAAAAAGTAATAGAAGAATACCGTGCAGAAGCGGGCATTTTGCCACCCCCACAACTGTCCGTGGCCTCATGGATTGTCGCAGGGCATTGCGTGAATGCCATGTTCAACCTCGTGACCGGACGGGAAGTCAAATTCTTCCCCAAATTCTACTTCTCGTCCCTGATGTGTGAAAACAATTCCTTATAGCAGCTTATAATTGGTTGCGTATGACAATGCCTCTGCAATGTTTCTAACTCCCAATTTAGAAAACAAAGCCCTTTTACACGCCTTGATGGTGTCAACTGACTTGCATAATTTATCGGCTATGTCATTCATGGTATAACCTTGGGCGGAAAGAACCAGCACATCCCGCTCAGTTTCGCTCAATGTTATACCTTCTTTCTTTATCCATTTGTGTTTATCCAACGAGTATTCATAATAAGATTTTGAACCGGATTTCTTCATTATGATGTAACCGGGGGTATTTCTTGCCGATATGGATATGGTGCATAGCGCCAACCATATACGTCCGTCTTTTGTCAATACCATCGGAGTAAGATTGTGGTTGACCAGTCTGAGTTTTTTGCCGTGTATTATATGGAAGTCGTATGAGATGGTATAGTCAAAACGTTCTGTAAAAGGTATTTCATTAAACAGGTCGAACCCTTTCCTGTTTATCTCCAATAGCATCTGCTGCTCTTTTTCAGGCACATAATCCAAATAGAACCGATAACCGAAATCCTTGATTCTGTCAGAAGTCTGACCGCACCAATACGCAAGGTTTTCTGAAACGTACAGGAAGTTCTGTTTGAAATAGTCTATGATATATACACATTGGTGTGTACTTCTTGCAAAAGCTTTGGCCGCATTTATGAGAATGTTAATTTTTAGATAATCTTCATCCGTGACGTTATGAACGGAATTAGATACTAAAAAGAAATCTCCGATGTTTGTTGTCATAAAAATCTTACTCTATAAATTTATTGCAAATTTACCGATTTATTCTTGAATATGTAGTTTTTTAACACACAAATGTGTAAATATAGTAATGATTTTGTTTGAAATACACTTTTGTGTCAAGAAAAGAGCTCGTTTGTGTTTAGTTTTGTGCCAGAAAAGCAAAAAGATATGGAAAAACTGGTTTATGCAAACAGGCAATACAAAATCTGGCAATTAAAGGGGAAGGAAAACCTGTATGAATTGGCTGAATTTGTGGTAAAGGAAAATTACAAACATCATGTGGGTGATTTTTCCTTTCAATCTATCAAGGATGAAATACATTCTGTTTATCAAGAAGAACTTCAGTATATTGATAATTCCAATATATTTGTAGTTCGCAATGATGCCGGTAAAATTATCGGTTCAATCAGAGTATTCAAGTGGGACAGGAAAAAAATTCTTCCGTTACAGAAAATTTTTGGTATAAATCCGTTAATCGCCATACATCCGGAGACAGATTACAGCTATTGGCATATAGGCCGGTTTGCGATAGATTCCTTGGCAGGAATCCCAACTATCACCTTGTTTAAACAACTTATGGTATATGCGGTGCATCCTATTGTTTGCGATGAAAAAAGTTATATGATAGCCGAAACTGATAGTAAATTACTCAAAGTGATGAATGCACTTGGTATAGAAACAATTCAATTGGGGCATTCTATTAATTATCTTGCTTCAGAAACCATACCTGTATGTTCCAGTAAGAATGGGCTTCTGCTGTTCTACAAGCATTATAGGAGGTTATGCAACGCTTCATGATACACACTTTTGTGTATTTCTTTGTAGAATCAATTCACAAATACACTTTTGTGTCAAAGAAAACATTGCTTGCACAACTAAATTTGCAATATCAAATCAAACTTGAATATAATTATGCCGGCAAAAATTATAGTACAGACCAAACTGTTTAAAGGAGTACACCGAGGAACTTAGAATCGGATATTATTCACAACAATTAAAAATTTTATTTTATGAAAACCAAAGATTTAAACATTATCAGAGAAGAAGAGGTTTTGGATGAAATGTCTATGGACAACATCAAAGGAGGACTAACTGGTGAATCACAATTATGTTGCATTGCTAACTCCAACTGCAACAAAAATGATAAAGGGCAGTCTAATGAGAACTTTGAGCAATCGAAGAATAATGGTGATTAATAAATCTTTAAATCAGATTCTGTCTTCTTGTATTACAAATACAGAAGGCAGAATCTTCTAATATTTTGCAATATGATGCAACTGTCTATATACACATACATCTTTCAATATGCCGATTCTTTTTATCTATATAATAGTGAACATGGCATAATAGCGAATATATCTGAAAGACTATATAGTCTATTATACAATCGGGATTTTAATTCTATCCCGCACAATTCTCAGAAAGTTTTAATTGAGAAAGGAATCTTAGTCGAATCTGATAAAAAATATATGTATTATAATGAAATGAAAATGCGTTTTTTATCAGCCTCCTATGAGAAAGAACACATGGGACTGGTTATTGTTCCATTTACGGGATGTAATTTTGATTGTCCTTATTGTTTCGAGAGTAAAAAACATCCCAAACTTATGAGTGAAAACATAGAAAACGAATTGATTGATTTCGTAAACGCACATTCTGCAAGTAACATAGCACTTACATGGTATGGAGGAGAACCACTTGTCGCATTTAAAAATATAAAATCTATTTATAATAAACTTATAAATCAGACCAAAGTGAATATCGAAAAACATGAAATCGTAACAAATGGTTATCTCCTAAATCAAGAAATGATAGATTTCTTTCGTGAAACACATCTCAATGAGATGCAAATCACATTAGATGGTATTGAGGAACATCATAATCAAACCCGTTATCTCAAAAAAAACAAGCAAGGTACATTCCACATGATTGTTGATAATATAAGAAAAGCGGCTGAAAACTTACCTGATTGCCACATTGCAATCCGAGTCAATATCAATAGAAATAATGAAAAAGACTTCTTTGAAATTTATAATAAGTTCAGCAACGAATTTAAGGAAAAAACAATAACTATTTATCCTGGATTTATCAGAGAAGAAACTCCTGACCATCATTCGCTATGTTATCACTCTATCGATAGTCAGTATATTTGCAACTTTTACGAGAAAATTAAAGACTTAGGGGGTAATGTTAACTTTTTTCCTCAAAAAGCGTCTAAAGGATGTATGATTAACAAACTTAATTCATATATAATTGGACCTGAAGGAGAGATTTATAAATGCTGGAACGATGTTAGCAATACAGAAAAAATTGTAGGTTACATCAATAAAAAACAAATAACAAATAAACCTTTACTCTATCGGTACATGAATGAAACAACTCCTTTTTCCAATTCCCAATGTAAGGATTGTCTTTTATTTCCTGTTTGTAGTGGAGGATGTGCTTGGTATCAATATAAAAATATATTTGAAAATGGAAGATTTAATATTTGTTCCCAATTCAAAGAAAGGAGTAATCTGGAAAAAGCATTGATTAAATCATTAGAAAAACAAGAAAAGTCAAATACATTAAAACAGCTTTATGTATGAAACGAAACTTACTTTCAGTTCTATTAGTTTTGAGTTCATTTGTTAGCTACGGACAAAACATAATTGGCAGAATAACAGATACGGAAAACCAACCGATTGAATATGCAAATATCGTAGCGTTGACCTCCGACTCTCTATTTATATCTGGAGTAACCAGTGATACACAGGGAAATTTCAGTTTGCCTCTGCCTGTAAAATCCCCACATGAAGCTTTGTTGAAAATATCGTTTGTAGGATATGAAGACAAATACCTGAGTTGTCGCAGCAATAATGTGGGAACAATTCAACTTATTCCTTCGACTGTACAACTTAATGAAGTTACTGTTACAGTGCCTAAGTTCAAATTGAGTTCCGAAGGTTTACTAACCAATGTGACCGGTACTCTGCTTAGTAAAGCGGGAACTGGCAACGATATTCTGGAACAGCTTCCCAATGTACAAGGAAGTGACGGAAACTTCACTGTATTCGGAAAAGGGATACCACTCATCTATATAAACGGAAAGGAAGTACACAATACCGTCGAACTGGAAACACTCAGTTCTGAAGATGTTCTAAGCGTAAAAGTCATTACGAATCCTGGAGCACAATATGATAACGAGGTCAAAGCTGTCATACAGATAAAAACAAAAAGAAAAGCCGGCGAAGGCTTTGGAGGATTGGTGAGAAGTTCTTACAAGCAAGCGTCCCGGAGCGGATTCATTGAACAAGTCTCTCTGAATTATCGGAAAGACAAATTGGACTTGTTCACTACCCTGTATTACAAGAATATGTATCTGAAACAAACACAGACTACCGAACAAACCATATATGACAAACTGGAACAGAACAGTAACACAAATATGCTGACGCATACACAGCAGATATATGGTTCAGCAGGATTCAACTACGAATTCAACGACAACCATTCTATCGGAGCTACCTATACCATTGACCGCGAACCCGGAAACTATGTAACAAACATGTACAATACAGTTTCGGAATTAGAAGCCGCTATGCAAAACGTGAACTACAAACACGATGGTAATATGCCCAAAGGTACAGACCATCAGTTGAATACCTATTATAACGGCAAAGTGGGAAATCTGCAAATTGATTACAATTTCGATTATCTCTATAGAAAAAGTATGAAAGACCAACTTACCACACAACAAGCCGAGGGGGAAGAACCAACCTATATTACCACGACAAATCGTGCGAGTAACAAACTGCTGGCCTCGAAAATCATACTTTCATATCCATTGGGCAGCGGACAGATTGAAGCAGGAAGTGAATACACGTACACACGTCGGAACGAAACATTTGTAAACGCGGAACAGTTGCTTAACGACACCGACGACCGGATAAATGAAAGCAATACGGCTGCTTTTGCCAAATACAGTTTACAGTGGAAGGCATGGACACTGTCGGCAGGAATACGTTACCAATTCACTCGCTCAGACTACTATCAGAAAGAAACAAAAATAAAAGAACAGAGCAGAACATACAACAAATGGCTACCCGAAGCCTCCGTGGGTTATGGAGGAGAGAAGTTTCAGACACAACTGAGTTACGGAGCCAAAATGACACGTCCTTCCTATTATATGCTGGCAAGTAATGTACAATACGACGACCAATATACATACGAAGGAGGAAACCCTTTACTCCAACCGTCCATTTACCACAACTTGAATCTGGAAATGATGTACGAATGGATATACTTTGCAGCGGGATATGTTCACAAAAACGATGAAATACTGAACATAGATAAACCTTACAATAATAATGCGATTCTGTTTACGTATGCCAACATTGATAAAGTGGAGGAAATAAACGCAATGCTCAGTCTCTCTCCTCGTTTCGGGTGTTGGGAACCTACATACAGCGTAAGCGTAAATAAGCAATTTCTTGATAATAAATTAATCAGGGTAACTGAAAAGTTGGAAAAGCCTATGTTTTTGTTCAAGCTGAACAACTCGTTCTCCCTGCCTCAAAAGTGGATAATTGGAATAAACTACAGTTATAACACCAGCGGTCATAGCGGTGCCATTCTTGTAAAGCGCAGTAACAGACTTGATTTGAGGATTAATAAAAATTTCCTTAGAAACCAGCTTTCACTCAGTTTGCAAGCCAATGATATTTTCAAGAGCAGCTACAACTCCAGCATTTACTACGGTAACAACATGAGTATGAATATCCGAAATTACAGCGATAGCCGTAATTTTCAAGTAAGCATTGTCTATAGATTCAACTACACACGTAGCAAATATAAAGGGGATGGTGCAGGCGAAGATGAAAAAGAAAGATTTTAATCAACATTAATCTAATATGAAAATATTTCCAATTCATCTCCAACATGATTCCATGCAGTGCGGCATTACATGTCTGCAAATGATATGTGAATATTATGGTAGAAAGTATACGCTTGATCAACTTGCTGAAATGTGTTATGCTACTACAGAAGGAATTTCTTTACTGGGTATCAGTCAGGCGGCCGAAAATATTGGGATTCATGCTGTATGTGGAAGGCTGACGGTAAAACAACTCACTCCCGAAGCCCTGCCTTGTATTTTGCACTGGAACCAGAACCACTTTGTGATACTATATCGTGTCAAGCGGAAAAAATACTATTTGGCAGACCCCGGCAAAGGGCGAGTACAGATGGAAGAAGAGGAGTTTACCACACACTGGATAAGCACAAAGTCGCAGGGAGAAGACAAGGGTATTGCCATGATACTATCTCCCACTCCTGAGTTCTATAGCCAGAAGGGTAGATGTGAAAAAAGAGAATCGTTCGCATTTCTGTGGAGTTATCTCCGACAGTATCATAAGTATTTTTTTCAGATATTTTGTGGTCTGTTGTTGGGATGTATACTACAACTTATCATGCCGTTTCTCACACAGGGTATTGTGGACATCGGTATTTGCCATAAGGATGTGGGATTAATCGGGCTGATTCTGTTGGGTGAGCTGATGATTGTGATAGGACGTACCGCTACAGACTTCGTCCGCCGTCAGCTCTTGCTCCACATCTCCATGCGAACTAACATTTCGCTGGTGAGCGATTTTTTCATCAAACTACTACGTCTGCCTATGTCATTCTTTGATACCAAATTAATGGGTGACTTGCTACAACGTATGAACGATCACAGTAGAGTACAGTCCTTTCTTACCACGCAGGTGCTGAGTGTGATGTTCACATTGCTCAGCTTTGGAGTGTTCGGCATCGTGTTGCTGGTATACGATTCTGTTATTTGCGGAATATTTCTGTTAGGAAGCGTAATCTACAGTATATGGATTGCGCAATTCATGCAGAGAAGAAAGGTGATCGACTACGAATTATTTGAACAACAGGCTGTTAATCAGAATAAGACATATCAGTTCATTACTTCAATGCAGGAAATTAAGTTGCAAGATTGCGAACGGCGCAGACGCTGGGAATGGGAGGACGTACAGGCTGATCTGTTTGCTGTACAGATGAAGTCACTCAAGCTACAGCAAACACAAGAAGCAGGAAGCATTTTTATTAATGAGCTGAAAAACGTGTTTATCACCGTGCTTGCTGCTACTGCTGTTATTGATGGCAGAATCACGCTGGGAGCCATGCTCGCTATACAATATATTGTAGGACAACTCAATTCACCAATAGAACAACTGATGAATTTTATTTACTCGCTTCAGGACGTGAAGATTTCGCTTGAACGAATTAATGAGATTCATTACACAAAGGATGAGGAAGCCGGAAGCGAACAGTTCATGCAGTTTGGTGGAAAAAGATACATCCAGTTAGTACACATTTATTTCAAATACGATCCACATGCGTTGCGGAAAACACTTGAAGATGTATCTTTCACAATTCCCGAAGGGAAAATTACGGCTATCGTAGGAGCGAGTGGAAGCGGAAAGACCACATTGATAAAACTGATGTTGGGCTATTATCCAGTAATGACAGGCAATATCTTGATAGCAGGTAAGAATATTAACAATTACAATCTCAAATGGTGGCGCAGGCAATGTGGCGTGGTCATGCAGGACGGTGTGATTTTCTCGGAATCTATAGCAAGAAACATTGCGGTGGATGATTGCGAGGTCGATGTGGAGCGTTTGGAACAGGCAGCTCGGATAGCTAACATACATGACTATGTAATGGGACTTCCCCTGAAATACAACACTCAAATCGGCAGGGACGGTGTCGGGTTGAGTCAAGGACAGAAGCAGCGCATCCTTATAGCGCGTGCCGTTTACAAGAATCCTGCCTACATATTTCTTGATGAAGCCACCAATGCCCTTGATGCAAAAAATGAAAAGGCTATTGTGGAAAATCTGAATGAGTTTTATAAAGGACGTACAGTCATAGTCGTTGCCCATCGGCTTTCAACAGTTAAGAACGCCGACCAGATAATTGTGCTTGACAATGGCAAAGTGGTGGAAACGGGAAACCATGCTTCTCTCATAGAGAAACAGGGAACGTATTATAATTTAGTGAAGAACCAACTTGAATTAGGTAATTGATATGGAAACAAATAAAGATTATAGTTCCGATCGGATTGAACTCCGTTCGGAAAAGGTACGTAACATTATCGGTACGATTCCTACAGCCTTGGTACGCTGGGGCTTCGCCATTACAATAATAATTCTTGTCATACTTATGTTGGTAGTATTTCTCGTACCCTATCCGTATGGGGCGGGCGAAACCATCTTCCAACATCTGTTCTTTTCCCCAAAAGGGATATAAATGAAAGGTGGATTTTATATTCTCCACAAAGGTTCGTCCTGCCAGTTCGGGGGAATGCCCATTGCCTTGCCGTCAACATTCGGGTATTGCCCCAACAGCTTATGGAAATGTTGTTTCATGTCGTTGCCCGGCGATATGATGTCAACAAACCATTTGATGATGCAAATTTCATAAAATGTTCTGTGCGGCGGGTACGGCATCGCTTATCCAAGGACGTTTCATCTTCCGGGCTACCATCGGGTTGACGGCATATTGCCTGTTCCATACCCGTGCATGATGGCAACATGAATTCCTTGTAAGGGTTATGACAGTCAGCCACGAAGTAAAAACAAGGACAGGCAGGTCATAGCAGACTACAATCTTTTTCTTCAAAGGGTTGGATTTGATATTCTCATAGATACGGGTCACAATCCCCGTCGGCAATATCTCCACAAGCATCCATGCCTCGGGATAGGCATTGATGTACTTGTTTTTGAAATGCAGGATAAAATCCTCCTTGGAATTATTGACTTCCTTGTCTATCAGTTCCATCGTGCGGCTGAACTTGTTGGGCTTGCTCTGGTTGGAAAGCGACGGACTATAATCGGTATATTGTGTCTGTTAATCGTATTCCGCCCGTTGAAAAAAATGCAATTTCACCCCATAGCAATCAACTGGTTATTAATCAACTCATAATAATACCCATGGCGGGCGCACAATTCGTCATGGGTACCCTCTTCGACAATCCTGCCTTTATGCAGAACGACTATCTTGTCAGCATGACGGATGGTGCTTAACCGGTGGGCCACTATCAGGACCGTTCTTCCTTTGCAGAAATCCAGCAGATTCCCGGTAATGATTCTTTCATTGTTGGCATCCAGCGAGTTGGTAGCCTCATCAAGAAACACGAACGAAGGGTCCTTATAGAGCGCACGGGCGATAAAGATACGCTGTTCCTGTCCCCGGCTCAGCCCCACGCCTTCAGCCCCCACCATCGTCTGGTATTTCAAGGGCAGTTTCTCTATGAACTCTTCCAGGTTGGCCTGACGGGCGGCAGTCCGGAGACGTGTACGGTCTATATGCTTGTCCTCCACCGCAATGTTCCTTGCCAGAGATTCGGAAAACACATGGCTGTCTTGCAGCACTACGCCGCAGCTGTGCCTCCACGATGTCATATCATAATCCTGCAAGGGAGTGTCTCCCAGGAAGATATTTCCGCTTGTAGGAGCAAAATAGCCCAGCAACAGTTTGACAAGGGTGGTCTTTCCGCTTCCGCTTGCGCCCACGATGGCGGTGGTACGTTGTGCCGGAATGGTCAGCGTTATGTCATCCAGTACCTTGGCTTTGCCATGCAGGTTATATTTAAAATCCAGGTGTTCAATCCGGATATCCTTTCGGGAAATCTCCGGCTGTTCCGGTATCTCTTTCCCCGTTCTTTCCTCCGCCTTCCCATGAATCGCGCTGATACGCTCGATGCTTAGCCGCACATTCTGGAAATTATAGAGAAACTGCATCAGTTGTTCAATCGGGATGTTCAACTGCCCGATAATGAATTGCACGGCAAGCAGCATACCCAAAGTCATCTCCCCTTCAATGACAGAAACGGCGGCAATGACCGTCACAACCAGGTTCTTGGACTGGCTGATAAATATCCCGCCTGTCTGCTGGAACTGTTGCAGGCTCAAAGACCTCATCTGGATGTCAAGAAGCTCCTTTTGCAACGCCTCCCATTCCCCGGCGCGCCTTCCCTCGCCGCCTTGCAACTTTATCTCCTGCATGAAAGTAAGGAGTTGGTATACCTTGTTGTTGCTGGCCGACTGTTTCTCGAAAATCATATAGTCAAACAACTTGCGTTTATGCAGGAAACACATGGTCCACAGGCCGTAGCCGATACTTCCCGCCAGAAAGACAAGGAACAGGAAGCTGTTATATGAAAACAGGACGCCCATGAATATGCACAAGACCATTACCGAGAACAAGACGGAGAGAACCTGTCCGGTAAGAAAATCCTGCACCCTGCGGTGATCGACGATACGCTGCAAAAGATCCCCGGTGGTCCTTGTCTCGAAGAATGAAATCGGCAGGCGGAACAGTTTGGCGAAGAAGTCGGTTATCAATGATATATTGACATGCATCCCCACAAACAGCAGAAGACGGTTGCGGACAAACTCCATGGCGGCAGAACCAAGCACAAGCACCAGCTGGCCGCCGAGAATCAGATAGACAAGCGGGATATTTTTATGACCGATACCTTTGTCGACCATCATTTGCGCAAGCAGCGGAAGCACCAGCTGTACGAGACTGCCGACAAGCAGGGTCAAGGCGACCGATGCAAATGCTTTTTTATAAGAAGCTATGTACCTCCATAAAAAACGGAAAGGGGACGGGACTTTTGGTTCCATGCCCGAAGAGAAGTCATAAAAAGCCTGTGTGGGTTCAAGCAACAAGGCGATTCCCTGTTCCCCGTCTCCCGCCCAACGCTTCAGGAAATCTTCTTTCCGGTATATGACCGTCCCTTTGGCCGGATCGGCAACATGATACTTATCCTTATGAATCCTGTACAGGACGACAAAGTGATTACGCTCCCAATGAAGGATACAGGGACACCATCCGGCCTGCAATTCGGACAGACCGACCGATACGGCGAATGTCCGGAATCCCAGGTCCTCCGCCGTCTCGCGAATGGCCTGCAAGGAAACCCCGTCAATCATGCAGCCGCATTGCTCGGAAAGGAAATCAAGGGCATATTCCTTTCCGTAATGCTTGCAGACCATACGGAGACACGCCGCACCGCACTGCATGGAGTCATGCTGGTAGGACACCCTGAACCTCATGGGGCGACGTCTTGTTGTTCCTTGACGTAGGCATGGAAAGCGCCGAGCGTTATGTCATTCGCCTGGAAATACATACGTTCCATCTGTTCCAGAATTTCCGGATAATACTCCTTGATATACAGCAAGTCCTCTATCTGTTTCTCCTGTGCGTGCCGCAAGCTCCTGCAAATGGAACGGTCAGGTTCCTGAACCGCACCGTTCTTGATAAGCGCGGCGGTGCAGAGGGTACAGAAGCGGCCGGCCCAGCAGGAACGGCAGGACGGGCTGTCTGTTTTCTCAAAAAAATCACGGTACATTTGCCGGACGGCGGTACGGTTGATGCCCGAGTTCACCTCACCGACAGGCATGGAGAAATCTGACCGTTCGCAGAGATGCAGGTTGCCGTATGTGTCAAGCAACAGATTGGTACGCCCGATATAACATGAATTGAAAAATCTGGCTTTGTGTGAGGGTGCGTCACCGACCTTGGTCAGAATGGCGTACACATACCGCAGCCACGCGCTGATCAGGGGGTCACGAAGAATATACAGGTACCGTTCCTCCGGAGAGAGGCCCTTTCCATAAAGTTCCTTGATCCGCTCCCGGATATTGAACTGCGCCAGTTGCTTGTCCGTCTTCTTGCTTTCACTGTAATCGCTGAATTCCAGGTAGGAAAACTGGCGGACCCCGCCATAACAACCGTTCAGGCTACGCCCCTCAAAGTATCTGCCGACTTTGTCATGGTCATATTCGGGAGCCAGCACGGCCTGTATGTGTACATGGTTCAGCAGGTACTCTTCCGAAACCTCACGGATCATGTCAAGGGCACGCTCCACGACCGTTCCCGTACCCTGCCCGTTTTTGAACACGCGGTACTTGTCATTCTCCTCCGGAGGACCGTCGAAGCTGATGGCGAGGGTGAAATGATACCGTATAAAGAATTCCACCATCTCCCGTGTCAGCAGGGTAGCATTGGTCGTTATGTGGAATACGACCTTCTCCGCAGGTATATGGTGTTCCTCCCAAGGAAGCGAGAGTACATATTTCACCAACGGTTCCAGCAGGGAAAAACGCAGAAGCGCCTCTCCGCCGTAGAAACTGACGGCGGGAGGATTCCGTTTCAGGAACAGCGTCCTGTGTTCCGGTTCCACCTTGCGGAAAACACGTGTGTATTCATGGAAATAATCCGAAATGGCTTTCCGGGCATCCTCCTCTTTCAAGTGATGGGAGGCGTGCATTTTTCCTTGTCCGCGTTGCTCGTTGATTGTATAGGGACAATACCTGCAACGCAGATTGCAGGTATTGGTCATCTCCAGTGTCAGTTTTTTGGGAATGGCTTCCTCCTCCCATTGTTGCCATAACTGTTCCTCACCACGCATTCCGGAAGGTGTCCTCGCTTCCAGGGGACCCGGAAGCAGGATGCCGTTTCCGTTAAGACGGGCGATGAAAGCGGCGGCACCGGAAGGGAAGGAGGCCGGGCAAGGCTCTCCTTCAGTAGTTCCATACGACGCCATGTATTCACAGACAAGGTTCTTCTCAGTCTCGGACAGCGACAGGAACATGTTCGCTCTGCCGTCATATAAATAACAGGACGCCCCGTCAACTGTGAACAATTTGACCAGGGGAAACTTATTCGTTTTTTGTTTTTCCATAGTGGCTAATCTGTTTACAAAGCATCGTACAATGCAGGAATCAATCCCAGTCTCTTGACCACCAGTTGAAATCTACACCGAAAGCGGAGTCATCGGTATAGCAACCGCAGTAGCATACACACTCTTCAGACCCGGCGGCTTTCCCGCCTTTCGTCTTTTCCAACTGTTCCGAAGTGACCGTCTTGTCTTTCAGGTCTTCCGGACGGATACCTAGTTTGGCAATCTGTTTTCCCATAGCCTTTAAAATTGGAGTTAGTTCATACTTGCAACATTTCACTCCTTTAAAATATTGCAATGCCGATATAGCTTACCGGTTATTCAAATCCCATAGCCGCGATACTGACATTCGTTTTTCCTGATAAATCACGGCTCTATAATTCATTTTTGAAATCTGTCTCAAATATACAGATTCCATTCAAAAACACAATATTTTTCTTAGAAAAAGATAGGATAAACGTAATGAATTATTTTTCATTAACATCTTAGCTTCTATATGATTCCGGAAAGGAATCCGTTACCAACCGAATAATCAAAATATATGGACATTTAAAGAGCCAGGTATGACAAAGGAACCGGGAACAGGCAACCATGATAGCGGTACAAGGCAGGTGCTTCCAAAGCCTCTTCCTTTCGTATCGGACTGATTGCCGCCGGGTTCAGAGAAACTGTCTCCAGGCATGTTCCGGCTGTCCTTCCTTTTTCTTTCTTTTCACCGGCAATACATTTCCGTCATTGCCGATATATTGGTCTATCAGCTCCTCAATCAGGCTTTTATTCTCCACCTGGGATGAAATCAGTTCAAACATATCCGTTTCCCGGATGGCATGCAAGGTGACGGCAGCCCGGCGTTTTTTCTCCTCGTTCATTTGGGCGCCATCCAGATTAAGCAGCACATCGCCGGCATTGAGCAGGTCATCGGACGTGATTACCGGAGCGATACCTTCCGTGCCGGGAGCCTGTTCGTCCAGCCTTTCCTGTTCCTCTTTCAACAGTCTCATCTCTTCCAGGGGAAGCCCGCACTCCACCTCATTCTCCGGCACCGCCTCTTCCTCTCCGAGATAATCGTTCCCGGTTTCCAACGGCTGGCTCATGTAGGGGGCGGCAAACGTACCCGCGTTTTCGTCCAGATAGACAAATCGGGTAGCCCCCATCACATCACCCGATCCTGTACCGCACAATGTTCCCTCTTCCTCCTTCTCCTTTTTCCCGGGGGTATAGAGCAGCCCGCAAATCTTACGGATCCGTTTTTTCTGATTCCATAACTTGTATAACAAGTAGCCGGCACAGCCGATCCTTACTGACAAATAAACTATTTCTTCCATTCCAAAGGGTTTTGATTTGCTTCCTGGTTATATATTTCATTGATAACATCCTGATATCTTTCCAGGTGGTCCGACAGGACACTGCCTAAAAACATGGGAACTGACATATCCGGCGCAATGACAGGCAATAATTTGGCAACAGTCCTGTACAAAGCATCGTGAATATAGGTCTGCCTTCTTGAACCGGACAGTCTCTCTTTCAGAAACCGTCGTCGGTATTCATCCGGGCCGGACGCCTCATCCGTGGATTTTCTTATCTGCTGTTTGGGAGAACCGGCGGAGTTCTTCTCCTGCTTCTCCTGGGAAGGGGCAAGCCGGCTTTTTGTTTCCGGAGCCTCAGCGGGAGAAGCCATTTTGTCCAATGCTGTTACATCCCCGGCCATCATACGTTTCAATGCCTCCTCATCCACCTGGTAATCCGTTCTTCTTTTGGTAGCCATGATTGTTCTTATTGAAGTTTCAGTATGGTTTCTATCTCTGTTGCCAGCAAGTCCAGATTGCTGCCCCTCAATGCGGAAGGGGTTGGAGGGAACAAGGTGCTGCGAAAGAAAAATCCCTTCATCCCGAAGTCTTTATTGTAGCGCTCCGCACTGGGAATGACGGTTTCCATCGCCGGCAATTTCAGCGAGCGGAAAATTTCAGTGTAGCTGTTATACAGGTCTTTGGACACACGTTTGTCCATCCGGTTCCAGAACATATAGATGCCACGCAAGGGCACATCCTTATGACGGTGCATGTATTCCCGGATGGCAAGAACAAAAGCCATGCTGCTCCGCATAACCATTCTCTCCTGTGTGACGGGAGTGAATACATAGTCCATATTGATTACGGACCGGAAGACACCGGGCACATTCACAGTTCCGGGGAGGTCAAAAAGGACAAGGTCATAGTCCAGTCCCGATTTTTCAAGGAAACGGCCGGCAGTTTCCCGGGCTTCCTCCGGAGTGGAGTTCAGGATGCTGTAGGCTTTTCTCCCGCTTGTCCCGAACTGTTCCACCAGCTGGTTTTGCAGATGCACGTTCTTTTCAATGGTCCCCACTTCCCAGTCCCGCATGGTGCTGATACTGTGCTGCGGATAATCGCAATCCACCACAAGCACGTTATATCCCTTCAGGTAATGGAAGTAACTGGCGAGCAAGACGGTGAACGTGGATTTTCCCACACCGCCCTTCTGGTTGCTCAAAGCGACAAATAAAGGTTCCTTCTTCATAGGCTTGAATTTAGAGTGTATAATTTGGTTTCATATCTGTCCGGTTCTGTTTTTCCTGTTTCATTACGTGACAATGCATCTGTCGGTATATGGCAATGACGCACTACCTGCCCGCTTGCATGAATACATTGCGTACCCTATTGCATCAACGTCTTGCCGGTTACCGGAGGGTATCGTCATATAAGATGCATTGCATTCATGTAATACGGAGTCCAATGTAACCCGTACTGTATTGCATTCATGCAATGTATCCCGCCATGCAGGAATGCAATGCAACATGTATGGCAATGTACCTACAGGGATGATATTGCATCCGTGCCATGTACCGCCTGTGGCAGGCAAGCAATACACCTTACAGGACAATGTTCCAATGTATGCCCTCATGCACTGTGCCAAAAGTAACGGCTATTTTTGAGACTTCCGCCAACATTTCCCCGGCCTGACATCAGATGTCGTCAGATGTCATCAAACGTCATATAAAACACTATTTACCAACCAGTTAACACTCTCTAATTTTGCAAAATCAAAATCCGTCAATAGAAAGGAACATGCTTCATCGGACCACAGCACGCCGTGAACGTCGCGCAGCAATCCGACGAAGGAGGATTCTCTGTTCAAACGAACAGAGCAAGTTGTGTCCTTGTCCGACAAAAAGTCTTTTGTCCGACAAGGACCAACTTGCCCGCCCCCGGGCGGGGGAATCCGCTCCAAAGTCGCGGATTCTGGAAAAGAAAAAAAGTACAAACCAACAATCTCATGCATTATGGAGAAAACAACAGGGACAAGGACAGGCAGGAAACCCAAGAATGACCCGGCGGACCGCAAGTACAGCTTCCGCCTGAACGCCGAAGAGAACACCAGATTTGAAAGACTGCTGGCAGATTCCGGAGCCAGGGACCGCACGCTGTTCATCAAGAAATCCATCTTTTCGGGACAGATAAAGGTAGTGAGAATCGACAAGGCGACCATGGATTACTACATCAAGCTGACCGAATTCCACAAACAGTTCCAGGCAATAGGCAACAACTACAACCAGGTAGTACGTGCCTTGAAGAACAACTTCGGAGAGAAACGGGCGATGTCACTGCTCTACAGGCTGGAGAAGCTGAGCGTCGAGCTGATGCTTCTCTGCAAGAAAATCACGGCACTCACCCAGGAATACGAGCGGAAATGGTTGCAAAGATAAGTCATGGCGCCAGCCTGTACGGGGCACTGGCCTACAACCATAACAAGGTGGCGACCGGGGCGGCGGGGATTCTTTCGGGGAACCGCATGATTTCCGACCGGCTGGGATTGCCAAGTGAAGACATGCGCCTGGCATTGCTCTCTTTCGAGAACTACCTGCTGGCAAACCGCAACACGGAGAAGCCCGTCCTGCATATCTCGCTCTCCCCTGCACCGGAAGACAGGCTGACCGACGACCAACTGGCGGAACTTGCCGACCGGTATATGCGGAAGATGGGCTATGGAGACCAGCCTTATATCGCCTACAAACATGCCGACACCCACAATGCCCACATCCATATCGTCAGCGTCTGCGTGGACGAGCAAGGGAAAAAAATCAGTGACTCCTACGAGCACCGCCGTTCCATGACCGCCTGCCGGGAGCTGGAAGCGGACTTCGGCCTGCGCAACGGTGCGGACACGGAGAAACGGAATCCGAAAGCGGAACTGAAAAAAGTGGATGCTTCCCTGGGGGATGTCCGCCATCAGATCGGCAACACCCTCAAGGCGGTGCTGGAAAGCTACCGTTTCCAGACCTTCGGGGAGTATAGCGCCCTGCTTTCCACCTTCAATATCGAGGCGAAACAGGTCAGGGGGGAATACCACGGCGTGCCTTACACCGGCATTGTCTATGCCGCCACGGATGATGCCGGCAAGGTGGTCAGCCCTCCGTTCAAGAGCTCCCGCTTTGGAAAACGCTTTGGCAACGAACAGCTGGAAAAACGGATGCTTCTCAACCTGAAGGCGCTCAAGGAAGGGAAATGGGCTCCCTCCATACAGGCGGACATTGCCCGCGCCTTGCAACAGGCTGACTCACGGCAACGGTTTGTGGAACTGCTCGGACAGAAACGTATCGGCGTGGTGTTCCGGGAGAATGAACAGGGACGCATCTACGGCGTCACCTTCATTGACCACGACCGCAGGGAGGTGTTCAACGGCTCACGCATGGGCAAGGAGTTTTCCGCAAACGTGTTCAACGACTATTTCAGGTGGCTGGACGGCATCCCTGAAAACGACCGGAACGGACATACGGCAGTGGAACTCTGGCAGCATCACCGGCACAAGGCGGGTCCGGAAAGCGCGCTCGAACAGGCGGCAGGTATTCTCTCCCTGGAAACCAACCCGAGGGATTACGAGGAGGAGGCTTTCGCACGCCGTATGAAAAAGAGGAAGAAAGCCAGACGCAAGTCGCGCGGCATTTAAACGGAAGACAATTTTCAAAAACCATTTATCCCCATCCCTATGCAACAGGAAGACGATTTGAGGGCACTTGCCAAAATCATGGAATTTGGCAGGGCAGTGAGTATTTTTCTTTTGGTGGTGCACGTCTATGTGTACTGCTATCCGAGTATCACCGCATGGAACCTGAACCTGAAGGTGACAGACCGGATTCTGGTGAATTTCAACAACACGACTGGCATTTTCAACTGCATCCTCTGGACCAAGCTGCTGGCTGTGACCTTACTGGCAATATCCTGCCTGGGAACACATGGAGTCAAGGGTGAAAAAATCACCTGGCCCAAAATCTACGCGGCGCTGGTAGCCGGATGCGTGCTGTTTTTTCTGAACTGGTGGCTGCTTGACCTGTCCCTGCCCCACATGACAAGCACCATACTGTACGTCGTAACACTTACCGCAGGTTACCTCGGACTGCTGATGGCGGGGTTGTGGATGAGCCGGCTTTACAGGCATAACCTGATGGATGATGTGTTCAATATCGGAAACGAATCCTTCCAACAGGAAACCCGGTTATTGGAGAACGAGTATTCCGTCAACCTGCCCACCAGCTTCCGCTTTCAGGAGAAACAGCATGACGGATGGATCAACGTGGTAAATCCCTTCCGTGCCACCATCGTGCTGGGAACGCCCGGATCGGGCAAGTCGTATGCCGTGGTAAACAACTACATACGCCAGATGATTTCCAAAGGATACAGTTGCTACATCTACGACTACAAGTTCGACGACCTCTCCACCATCGCTTACAACACGTTGTTGAACAACATGGACAAGTACAAAGTCAAGCCCCGGTTCTATGTCATCAATTTCGACGATCCGCGCAGGTCACACCGCTGCAATCCCATCAATCCGGAATTCATGACGGATATCTCCGACGCGTATGAGGCGAGTTACACGATAATGCTCAACCTCAATCGCACCTGGATTGAAAAGCAGGGCGATTTCTTCGTGGAGTCACCCATCATCCTGCTTGCTGCAATCATCTGGTACCTAAAGATTTACAAAAACGGCATTTATTGTTCCTTTCCGCACGCAGTGGAACTGCTCAACAAGCCTTATTCAGATTTGTTTACCATCCTGACCTCGTATCCGGAGTTGGAAAACTACCTTTCCCCCTTCATGGATGCCTGGAAAGGGGGCGCCCAGGACCAGCTCCAGGGCCAGATCGCTTCGGCAAAAATCCCCCTTACGCGCATGATTTCCCCACAGTTGTATTGGGTGATGACAGGTAACGATTTTTCGTTGGACATAAACAACCCGAAAGAGCCCAAGCTGCTTTGCGTGGGCAACAATCCGGACAGGCAGAACATCTACTCGGCGGCGCTTGGACTATACAATTCCCGCATCGTCAAACTCATCAACAAGAAAGGGCAGCTCAAGAGTACTGTCATCATAGACGAGCTGCCGACCATCTATTTCCGTGGATTGGACAACCTCATCGCTACCGCCCGAAGCAACAAGGTGGCGGTCTGTCTCGGCTTTCAGGATTTCAGCCAGTTGAACCGCGATTACGGTGAAAAAGAGTCAAAGGTCATCCAAAACACGGTAGGCAATATTTTCAGCGGTCAGGTGGTTGGAGAAACCGCGAAGACGCTTTCCGAACGTTTCGGCAAAGTGCTCCAGCAGCGGCAGTCCGTTTCCATCAACCGCCAGGATGTATCCACCTCCATCAGCACACAGCTTGACTCGCTCATCCCGGCTTCCAAGATTGCCAACCTGTCCCAAGGCACATTTGTCGGAGCCGTTTCCGACAATTTTGGCGAAAAGATAGACCAGAAAATATTCCATGCTGAAATCATTGTGGACCATACCAAAGTCAGCGCGGAAGAAAAGGCTTACCGGAAAATCCCTGTCATCAACGAGTTCAAGGACAAGGATGGAAATGATATCATGATGCAGCAGATACAGCGCAACTATGACCGGATTAAATTAGATGCCCAGGCAATCATCAACGAGGAAATGGACCGAATCAAAAGTGATCCGGAGTTATGCAAGCGATTGGGGTTGGATGATGAAAAATCATCAAAGAAGAAAGAATGATTCATCTTCCCTTAAATCTCCATGAAGTGTGTGGGAAACGATATAAAAGCTTCCCTCACACTATTATTGCTTTGTATGATAATGCCTATATGACAGGGGTTTGACAATACATTTCAGGATAGACAATCAAGTAATCTTCCGTAAACAGGCTTTTATCAAAAAAGCAAAATTGAATAGCAGGACATACATCTATAAATGCCTTGTTCCGGTTGTTGAATCTGAACAGAGAAGATTGGATGTACGAGTTCGGCAAAGTACACAAAGGATTGACCCTGATAGCTTTGTAGAGAGTCGAGAACTGGGTAAATTGTTTCAGGTATGCAATAATTTCAGGAACGTAAACAGTTGACTTGTGCCAAATCCTGGGATATAGGGGATTCTACATTCACTCTGGATGTTGGATGGCTTCCGTAGATGCCGGCTACAATTTCATTGTGTAAGGCATTCTTTTCACATTCTTCAATAAATTGATTGATTTCAGGTCCATAAGCATACTTGCTGTGTATAGCTTCCCAATCTTTTTGTAATTGTTCTTCTGGGGTGTTGCTGAAATATTCCAAAAGTTCTTCTGATAAACGTTTCATCTCAATCATTTATTAAATATATACTATTGCAAATATAGTAATTTATTCTATTGGTATGGCTAAAGTCATCACTTTTAATACCAATAGCAACAATCAATTCACTATCATAACAATATTTAAGACAAAGTTCTTAAGCAATATTACTATTACACACAGCATCGTCAGTTCTTTCACCTACTTCCCAAACTCCACAACAACCTCCACAACCTCTCCGCGTTCCCTCCGCACATCCAACACCCGTGCAGGAATCCCATGTCCGAAGCAGCATTGGATAAACTCCATCCCGATAAACACTCCCATATCTGAGTTTCCGGCATTATGTTTCTCCTTATTGCTAAACGTGACGGTTCCTTTCATCTCCTCATTCCTTCGTTTACGGTATTGCATCTCCTTTTGGAACATCACAGTAACTTCACCTCTGACAATCTGCACCTGTTGCCCTCCGGCTTGTAAGAATTGCAAATAACTCTCCAGCAGATCTTCTGGACATCCGCTATGAGACAACACGTTTTTTACGCTATGTATCTGAATCAAATTTTCCATCATTTTTTATTTGGCAATGATAATCTTTTTATCCTTAACAACAAGCGTATCCTTTCCACCATTATTCATCAAATTAACATTCTTCAAGTCTATCCGGCTATTAGAAATGGAGAACTCCTGATGAATCGTATCATTCCGCAAAAAGTGAATGTCCTGCTTATACAGGTTCGGAATGGAAAAGAACAGTGTGATAATCCCGATGAAACACAGCACCATCAATACCGTAAAGGTCACAAACCACCGCTGATATTTACGGTCTTCCACAACCTTCACCTCAATGGGTAATGGAGATTCCTGATAGCTCACCCGTTTCTGTTTCCATGTTACTCTGCAACGTAAATTCGGGAATTCATGCAGGCTGAACAACTCTGGCAGTTCCTGCAAGAAATGCAGGTATTGTTTGGTTTCCATCAACACTTCCAACTCCATGGTTACACGAATAACACTTCGTTTCATTATCTTGGGTTTTCCCGATGCACCTGTAGGTTTGGCTACATTGATGGGACGGATATCCGAAGCTCCGTTATCCATACTCATGGCAAGTTCCACTCCGGTACTACCCAAAGAAGGAGCGTCCATAGGATGATTGCCGAAAGGTGAAGAACTCTTTCGTTCTCCTTCCATGCCCTCATATTCTGCTATCAAGTCCGCTATCTCACGTACTTCGGTCACGGTTACGTTCTTTGTCTCTGCGTCGGCAAAAGTTTCCACTTTAACTTTGACCGTATCGGTCAAAAAGGCTTTTATCTTGTCTTCGCTTTTCTTATGGATAAGGTAGCTGGGATACATTTTAGTGAAGTCCCTGGCTACATTTTCCATATAATCTATTGTATAATCATATTTTTCATACTTAGATAAAAAATACAAGATTGATAATTTGAAATAATTCATGTCTATTTTTTATTTATGAATATTAATATAATTATTCCACCACTCTTCTTCCTCAATCTTTCTTGCTTGACATACATATTTATCTATAAGTTGATAGTTGTAATATGCATTATACATATTCTCCCATCCATTTTTACGATACATAGTATTTACAATCCATTCTCCAGAATCATTAAAAATATAGAAATTATTTGGAACTCCTGGTATTATATAATCGGCCCAATTACACTGTTTCGAAATATGATTCGAAGACTCCCATTCTCCTATATACTCACATAAATTCCGTTTCAATTCTACAATATCATTCACAGCCTTAGACACTATATTATTTTCTAGTATAAAAGAATGATAAAAATTACCTTTAAAAACACCATTATTATTTTTTCCTAATTCTGTAAAAACATAAGTTCCAAAAACAATTCCATCAATATGCAAATATTCTTCTTTTTCAGAAGTATAATGAATGCTATCTATGGATATTTCACCTTCAAATAAACAAACAATAGACAACCTAGTTCGACTTGCCCCCTTGATACAATAATGATTTTTCGATATTCTTTGAGACTCATTAAATCTTATATCAATGCGACTAAAATCATTTCCTAGAACTCCTATTAAATCTATATTTTCAAATAAAGGTGCCAAATCATATTCGAAATTTTTTATGGAATTAGTACTATTCTGAGAATAAGCATAATTAACCAATAAACAAATTAACACTATTATGTTTATAACTTTCATTCTTCTATTTTTTTTATATCTTCAGAAATCACCACTTTAACATTTTCAATACCTACTTTTTCAATAAAATCAATTATACAGTTAAAAGCCTTTGTGCTTCCTGTAATTTGACTATTATTTGCATTTTTACCCGTTCCAGGAAGTAAACAACCTAGAGAATGGGCACCAGAATTTCCTCTATGAATTAGTATAGCTCTAGAAGCAGAAACATTTTCATTATACAACTTAGGAAAACCATTGTTTAAATATTTATCTTTATATTTTTTCTTATTGTACTTTTTAGAAATATGCCACTGTAAATTATAAACACCCACTGGAATACGTTGATCTAGCCCTGAAATAGTAGTAGACTCCCCGATTGGTTCTAAAATATAACCTTTTATATCTGTGCCTTCAATACAAAAAGTACTGATTGTTGCTTGATTGGAATGAGCACCCATTTTATATTCCCATTTACGTGTCACGTTTAAACAATAATATTTAATCTCCAATTGCGTAACTTCAGTTTCGTAATAGTATCCAAACCCATTTACAACACTACAACATAGTTTTATAACCGAAGAATTTTTAAAGTCTATAAGAGAAATAAAATCATTAAGATTTATTTCTATAAAGTTCTCTTCTTTAAAAAAATACAGAGGCAGTAACTCTTTTAATGTTTTTTCAAGTATAACACTCTTTAAACTATTTGATGCTATATAAACTCTAAGCATAACATTATATGCCCAAAATTTTTCCACATATAATCGTACTACAGAATCAGGAAATGCCTTTTCTATTTTTTCTCCATTTGGATTCGTCCAATATGCTTTAAAAAGAATAGGATTTATAGTATTACCTTTCGTTGTTCCTTTAAAATAGCCTTTTACTTTAATCATTTTCTTTACTCAATTTTATCCCTTTAATCTCAACTTCATTTTTCGCATTCACAATACCTGTCAGTTTTACAGTCGTCCCATCATCATACTCTATTTCAAACTTAACAGTTTCACCAGCATTCGCATTTTTAACCTTAGCACATAAGGTTGCTATTCCATTTTCAGGCAATTCTTCAATTCTACAAGTACCTTCTTCATCCTTCCAATACACCTCCACAATCTCAGGTTGTTTTTCTTCCTTCGATTCAGATGCAATCGGAGCAATCGGCTGTTGTGAAATTTCCGACACCTTCCAAACCTTCTCCCTCACCTCCAGATTATTCCTCTTGATAATCCCCGGCGACAAATACACCACCATCATCATCGGAGCGCTCCCGACACTCATGTATTCCTCTATTTTCACGCAATAGCAATCCCAGAACCGGAAAATATCCGCAACCTCCACCTCATTATAGATAAAATGGATTTCCCCGTCCTGCATCATCCCTTCATTCAGCCAGTCATAAAAAAACGCCTCGTCTCCGCTGCATTCAAACGCAAGCGTAATCAAATCCCCCTCGACCGGCAGATTCTCCCGGTTGCCGATTTCTTCACAAACCTGTATGTGCAGCTGGATGATTCTTCTCAGGTTCGAATCATCATAGTGTTGGATATGGCAGCGATAATTGTAACAAAGTATCGGAATTTCTTTGCCACGAATTTTCAATATAGTTTGATAAATCATGATAATAAAATTTCAAGTAAGCAACTATGGTAACAAATCACGACTAATCCAATAATAAGTCTGCCCGTTGGACTGGAACGCCTTGCCGGCAGCCTCATCCAGCAGTTTTTTCTTTTCCTTGAAATACTCAATCAGCCCGTCCAGTTCCACATCCGTAATCATCTCCTTTTTCCGTAAGTCCTTGACCCGGTAAACCTCGAAGAACGGATAATCCACAGGACACGATGTGAACCGTTGCAACGCTTCCGACAAAGGCATGTTCAGGAAATCCCTTCTTCCCGTCTTGCAGTACTTGTCCCTGTTGCGTTCCGAAAGCAGATGCCTTACCAGTTGCCTTCTCACACGGCGCGTCGGGGCATATTCCGGTATGTTCAGGCTGTCCGTCTTCACACGTATGGTAGCCTCCTCTGTATCTGCCGGCAGATAATCGTCCGGGCAGTTGCAAATATCGGCCTTCGCCTGCTTTTTCTTTCTGACCGCCTCATATTTATAGTCCAGAACCAGCTTGGCGGGCACTTCCACATACTTTCTCAGTCGCTTGAACTCCTCTTCATTGACGAGCAGGTAATAGTCCGTTACGGACGAAAGCGAGTCGGGCAATACGACAGGCTCTGCCGGCAGTTTCCATCCCGGCTCGATACCCGACAGGACAGACAATATCGATTGCACGCCTGACCTGCGGATATGATAGTAGTCCACCAGCGTCGAGTCAAGTTTATACCGGTGGGTTCCCACCTCCTCAAACGCCCTTGTCAGGCTGTTGCCCAACAGCGTATTGTCAAACTTCACCTGCAACAGCATGGAGTCCACGGCGGTAGTCAGCCCCTCCAGCTCCAGCGACTCGTTTTTCTGCGGAAAGACAAGCCATCCCTGTGTCATGCTCCGGTTCGGAAAGTCCAGGCAATACGTATTGTGGTTCACCTCCGCATATTCGTTTCCGTTCCGCAGTTGTTCGGGATACACAATCAGTTCCCGTTTCTTCCGGCTGATGCGTGGAGCCGAGCAGTCTATCATGTTCCCGATTTGCAGCACGAAATTGTTGAAGTTGTCCGGTTCTCCGCCGTAAAGCTGGAACCCCAGCAACCGGCAGTTATTCTCCACCAGCCGGTCCACCAGAGTGGAATCCGCCCATTCGCTGTTGAACCCCTTGTCACCTACCACCACCAGGACATTGCTCTCGTCCCGGCATTTGTTGAACAATTCCACCCCTGTACGGACACCCGACCAGCTGCCGAATCTCCCGTAAACAGGTTTCAGTTTTTCCGCGTTCCGTGCCTTGTCCGACAGAAAGTCCAAAAATTCCATATAGTCGGGAGTCAGTTTGCAGATGGGATCTTCCCGGCTGTCCGGCTCGTTGAAAGTGAGCACGGCGCCGAACTTGAAGGAGAAACTCTCATCGTTCGCCAGCTGGGACTGCAACCCTTGGATGGCATTCACCACGGCGGGAAACTGTTCGATGGCCTTATTCTTTCCTTCCAGGACAAACACGAGGTTTATTTTTTGCAGGTCCTTTTCTATCTTGTTCTTGAAGGTTCCGTAATAAATCGGATGGCCGTTCACGTTCAGCACATAGCTTTCCCGTCTGTCAATGACCGGCATCGGCACATGCGTTCTGAAACAGAACGCCGTATCATTGCACCGGTAGGACAACACCGGACTGTACCGGATGGCGTGATGCCGCCCGGCAAACTCCCGAACCTGCCGCATATCATCGGATGCCAGTGTCAGGGTATCCTTTCGTTCACTGTCCTTAAACAACAGTGCGCTGTCAGGCAGCGAGGCGATATCCACATGCAGTTGCTGGCCTATTTCGGTCAGCAGCCGCCGGTCTATCCACCCGACAGGCATCCCCCCGATACTGTCGGCGTCGAGCTTGGGCCGGTCCGCCACAAGCACGCATCCTTTGTCCGCCGATGCCTGATAAGGATACACAATGCCGTAGAACGGGATTCTGCCCGCTTCCTGTGTCAGGTCAGTATCTTTGAACAGTTTTACGGAATCATCGACGAAATATGTTTCCGGTTCAGCCAGTGCCGCACTGTCGGCCGGCATCACCACCTGCTTGTTCTTGAAGCCCGTAGCTATGTCGGTCACACCGCTTCGGGTCAGCAACAGGTTGTCCCGGTTGATCCATCCGCAATACCGGGCCTGCTTCCACTCTTTCAGCCTTCCGTTTTTCAGGATGGCGGGGTCATACTGGATCAACTGAAGCCAGTCGCCTTTGCGCTTGATGACCAGAAACGCATCCATATAGTTCACGGGGCGCATTTCATTCTTCCCGCTCGGACTCAGGTAGGTTGTCCCCGGCTCGTTGGCAAAGACAATCCACGGGTCATGCTTGAACAGCGACAGGCTGCGGGGGACTTTCACGCCTTCGACGGAATAGTTCCGTACATATTCGCGGGGGACATTCTTCACGCGTGTAAAACGGTGTACCGGTCCGCAGGCCGCCAGACAGATAATGCTTCCGCAAATCCATCCTCTTTTCAACAGGATTGACAAACAGTTCTTTTTCATGCCTCACATTACTTTTTTGATTCGGAAAAACGTTCGTGCTGCGTCACCATCAGTTGCATCACGCATTCATTGTTCAGGTTATCACCCATATCCACAAACACCTCGTCGATGAGGGTCTTCCGACGGGCAATGATTTTCAATCCCTGGCAATAGGAGTAGAAGTCATTCTTTTTGTTATTGTTGACCGTCACCGCAATGTCCGGATTTCCACAGAGGTACTTCTTAAGGATATAGTTGTAATGGACATTGAACGGCTTGCCGTCCACGATGGCCTGCAAATGCTCGCGGATGTCGTTGCCGATAACGACAAGCACGTCCGTCGAGTCGTTCTCCGCATATTGCGGAAAAACCTCAATGGTGTGCCGGACCGGATATTGGGTCTCTTCCGTGGTCAGCAGTACCTCGTACCTGCCCGCCTCGGAGTAGGCATAGAGCGGATTCTGCTCCCGTGAGTCCACAATACCCGATTCACCGAACTGCCAGCGCCATTCCCTCGACGGCCCGTACCCCTTGAATGAAATGATTTCACCCTGGAAGGCGGTCGCCGGCGCCTCTATCTTGACCAGCTGGTCGCTTCCGTAATTATTGGCCCGTCTGTTCACCTTGACGATTTGCTTCTTCTCCAGCGAATGGTCCACCTGAAGGCGGACCTGGTAACGCCCCGGTTCCTTGAACACGTACTGGCCGCTCCGTTCATGCGAGACATCCCCGTTGCCGAACTCCCACAGCCAGGAGCTCGCGTTGCGGGTGCTGTCCGCATAATGAACGGCTTCCCCGACTTCCACCTCGATGGGCGTCAGAGTCATCCGTACGATACGGTTGGAAAAAAACAGCCGGATCAGCACGGCGACAAGCACACACAGCAGCATCGCTGCAACTACAAACAGAATCTTTCTGGTACGAATTTTTCCCATGGCGTCATTTGTTTTTAGTTCCCGAGCGCAGGTCTTCCTCTTTCTTCCGCAAGCCGATCTCGCACTCCTCCAGATTGGCTTTGAACAGGCGTATGTTTTGTTCGATGCTCCACAGCTGTTTCTTGTCCGACAGCCACATGGCATAAAAATCGGCGATATGCATGAACAGCTTGTACCGTTTGTCCCAGCTGTTCCTTTCGTAGGTGTTCCGCAGGTTGTTGATCAGGTAGTGGATGTCGTCCTCCTCGTATTGGGCATACACGCCGGGCTGGAAAGCCTCTATCTTCCGGAACAGGGAGTCCACGGGCATCTGGCTTTCGGCCTGTTCCTGCTGGAAGTCCTTGATACGGTTCATCTTGATTTTCACAAACTCCTTCTGCTCGAACATCCTGAAGTCCGAATTCCACATGAAGATGGCAAGGCAGCACGCCACGGTCGTCAGGAAAAAAAACAGGAATACGTATGCGTGTCCCATAAGGATTTCCCGTTTGTTCAGTGTTTTTCTATTATTGTCCATCATAGCGTTCTCATTGTTTGTTATTGGGTCCCACACTCAGGCTGCGCCGTGTCTTCCAGTTGTCCTGGATGCACTGCATCAGGTCTTTTTTTACCATCTCCTCCTGAATGTTCAACAGGCGGATGGAATCCTTCACCCCGAGGAATATGTTGATATTTCCCAGCAGCCGGCTGTAAAGCCTGCAATCCCTGGCATCCATGCCCTGGATATCCTTCAGCAGGTTCATCTTGCGTGTGCTGACCACACTTTGCAAAAGCACGTCGTTGATCTTCGGCGAGGTGTTCATCAGTTTCATGTATTGGTACACGGAATCCACGCTGTTTGCCAAGGCGAGTTCCCTGGCATAGACATGGTCGTATTCCAGCGTCTGCTCCGTAATCCGTTTCACCTCCGTGCCGGAGGTTTTGAGGAAACAGGCAAAGATGGTTACCGCAAGCACGATACAGCTTGTCAGGTAGCCGGAGAACCTCAGATAGGCCTTTCTCACTTCGGTGTTATTTTTCGGTTTCATGTCGGATGATGTTTTGTTTCTTTATAAATAAGTACTGATTCCCAGGTACGCGCACTGTCCGTCCGGTGTACCCAGCCGGAAACGGGCGTCCTCCTGTTGGATGATATAGCGGACTTGTACCTCCTTGTCCGATGGCAGGAACAGCTCCATGAGGGCGTTCAATATCCGGTTGTTGGCGGCTCCCGGGAAAAAGGTCTCCATTTTCCGGGCGGACAGGGGGCCGATTTCCAGCAGCAGCCGGTATGTGCCGTCGGCAAAACGGTTCCCCGCCACCATCGTGTCGCCCAAAAGGCACCGGCCTAACCGGGGGACAAGACCGGGAGGCGCCTCTGTCACGCATTTGTCGCCTCTCTTCAGGCGGACAGGCACCCCGGTCAGGATGCTCATGCACTCGCCCGTCTTCGCAAGGCTGGCGGTAATCTGTTCCAGATAGGGCAGCAGATGGACCAGCATGACCGCCAGATGGAGCGGCAGCAGCTTGAGCACCGGCCACTGTCCGGAGAAGATGCTCACAAAGTCGGCGTGCACGTTCATCTCGTCGATACGGCGCTCCTTGTTCTGGAAAGCGACCAGCAGATGGTCCAGCGAGATTTCAAAAGGCTTGAAAAAACGCCGGGCGAAGAATTCCTCCTCGCGGTGGATGCGGATTTCATCCAGTACCTGTTCTTTCGACACTTTCCCCGACTGATGGAGATTCTTGTGGAAGATGCCTTCCGGAAGGGCGTCGTAAATGCTGCGCCTGTTCACGTGGAGATACAGATAATCCGTCAGGTCGTAATGGGAGTATTCCGAGCGTATTTCCTGGATGTCCTTCGAAAAGCCGCGACGCATGTCGCCCCGCCTGGAGATAAGGGTGCGTTCCGCGTCATACCCGCCCTCCTTCAGCCCGCTGGCCACCACTTCCGCCTTGAAGTCGGTATCCGGCTGGTTGAACAGATGGGGGCGTTCCTCAAAACATACGATTTTGTCTGTCTCTTCTGCCATAGTTGTTCTTGTATGAATTATCAGTCCAATATGTTCCAGCGTGACTCGTTCGTCTCCTTCGGTTGTCTGGAGCGTTCGGCAACCACGATGTTTTCCTTGTGCTTGCCGATGTATTCCAGCCGGCTGAGCGTGGTCCACAGGTCATTGAACTGGTACAGGAAACGCTCCGCGGTTATCATCAGCGGACGGATGTTCTGGTGGTTGTACAACAGGCCGCTGTTTTCCCGCAACAGCCCCTCGTAAGCGCCGGGATTGATGCCGTTCCACTCGTTGAAATATTTCAGCAGGTCCTCCTTCTCCTCCTTGTTCATAAATCCCAGGCAGACATACAGGCGGTGGGCCAGCGTGGAGAATACGTTCAGGAAACGGAGGGGCGGATAATACTGCCCTTCGTTACGGTAGGAGAAATAGATGTCGGATATGAACAACATGACATGGCGGCACAACATGCCGATGTTCACGGCAAGCGGAGTCTGCTTCTCCGCATTCTCCACCTTGGCGAGAATATCCGACGAGGCTTTCTCGATGGAATCGACCAGCTGCCCGAATTTCAGATAGTAGTTTTTCAGGTCCGGATGGCTGGACATGCTGGTACAGGGAGGGATGAAGTTCCCGTCCACCTCGCAGCGGTTCCCGTTTTTGCGCAGGCGGCCGATTACCAGGAAGTGCCTTCCCAGGTTGTTGCCGTCAATCTGCCCTGTCGGAACGACGCTCAACGCGTAGTTGGGCAGCGCGTCAGGCTGGCGGGGACTGGTCTCCTTTTCGTCCGGGACGCCCGAAGGCAGACGCTCGAAGGGGTCGGCCATCAGAATGACATCCCACCGCTGGTCCTTATCCTCCGTCTCGTCAATGGCGATATGGAAACTGGCGGTCAGCTCGTCGTCTCCCCCCGCGTCATAATCTATCAGGTAGCCGCCGGCGGTAAGGGCGAGGCAGCGTTTCAAACGGACTTCCAGAGTGCCCGTGACAAGTTCCGTGATGCTGAAATCACCGGAAACGGCTTCTCCTTTCCTGAAGGGGAGCAGCCCGTAATTGGCACGGTTCAGCTGGAATGACTGGTATTCGCACAGCCGGTCTGTGAAATGGTCCTCCAGCTGGATAAAATGCTTCTTGTTGACCGGCATTCCGTCCGCCCAGTTTACCAGCGGATATCTCTTTCCCGGTTTCTGTTTTCCTGTATTCATCATGTCTGTTTTTTTAATATTCCTTGTAATTCACTATTTCGTTCGCCACGCGCTTGGCTATGATCACATCATGGCTTTTCAGCCGGTTCTCGGCAAGCGTGACGTCCGGGTCTATATAGAACCTTCTCTTGAAAAAGGAGGATTTGGTATAGAACACCCATTCGTAATAGGCGCCGCCGTCATTCTGATAGACTATCGGGGAGGACGGCGATTTGAGGTTGCAGTCGTCAATCATGCGCTGGAACCAATGCCCGAAGATGACATCTTCGGACGCCTTGCCGGTAATACGCTCCGCGGCGAGATCGTCCACCTTGCGGAAAATTTCCACATCCACCACGATGCTTCGCTCACGGTTGATGTACAAGGAGTCCGAATCATACTCTTCCGAATACTTCCAGACCTTGTATATTTCAAGGGGTATGTCAAAATAGCTGTTTACCGTCTGGGTGTACAGGAGCGGGAAGACGAAAGGCAGCAGGCAGGTAGAGGCCCAGATGCCGTACTGGAGTTCGTTGCAGAGGTTGAACACTACGGAGAAGAGCCCCGCGCCCAGCAGCACGACCGTAACCGTCAGCAGGCACCGGATACCGAAAGAGGGTGTCTCCTTGCCCGAAGCGAACACTTTCCGCAACAGGAACCGGTTGTAATACCCGGCGGTCCAGTACAGGATGGCAAGCAAAACATAGATGTAGGGCATGAAGTTGTAGTCCATGAATCCCGACAGGCCGGGCAGGGCAAGTACAATGCCGCACAGCAGCAGATAGACAATCAGTTTCTTATTGTTGAGCAGTTTGTTTTTCCGTGCGATAAAATAGGCTGCAATCCCGAAAATCACAGTCAGTACGGGCATCAGCAGGTACGATGAAATCAGATGTTGGGTGACAGGGTCCATAAGTTCTATGTTTATGCGTTATTGTATTCGATGAATATGCGGTAATTGAATGTGTCCGGCGAGCAGGCAGACAGTCTGGTGTGCAGGCTGTCCTTCATCTGTTTTTCCTGCGACGGCCCGTCCAGCTTCGTTCCCAGGACCAGATGCACTTCTTTGGTGCGTATCAGCCCTTCGGTGGGAACCGGGCTGATTTCCACCCCGTTGCGTATTTCTGTCCGCAACAGAAGCTCGCCAAGCTCTTTCTTGCAGAAGCTGGCTATGTCGTTTTGCGTCAGCACACGCCCGTGTGAAATGATCCCGTATTTGTAGATATCGATCAGCTCCCGGTTCTTGGGGGCTTGCTTCCCGCCGTAGGTGGTACTGACAAGCGCGAGTGTCTTCGGATCCAGATAGGTGGTGGCGTATGGCGACAGCTCCACGCCGGCCTGTATTTGGTTGCCTGTCTCGCAGTGGGTGGTCCAGTATTTCACGGTGACCTGTCCTTTGCCGGACATTTGGTCGATCATCAGGTAATAGGGTGTCTCCCTGTATTCGTTCATGTTGTCGGTTGCCTGTTTCAGTTGCGCCGTCAGTTGCTCCATCTGGCCGGCGAGCGCTTGCAGCTTGACACTCGAAACGGCATGGAAGGCGTGGGTCTCGTCATCCAGCAGGTCCAGCAGATAGCCGAGCAGTTCCTTGGCGGAGCGGGAGTCAAAACGCTCGCAGCCTCCCTTGCGGATGGAATAGGTGCCGTAACTCTCCGTGGAGCCGGGTACCGGATACTGGAGCTCATGATAGCTCTTTCCGTCCGAATCCTTCACGCTGTGCACGGACAGCAGGGACTCGTAATTGCCGGTACGCAGGGGAATCACCCTGAACGTGTCTTCGAGGGAGGTGGTTTGTTCGTGCAACAGCTTGTTTTCCACAGGCACGATGTTGATGCCCGCATGAAGCTCCTCCAGGATTTCCGGAGTGAAATGGGCGGGGAATACGATTTTCACCCACACCAGCTTCTCTTGCATCTTTTCCCGCACACGCTCCCCGAAACAGGAAGACAAGGCTTTCGGCAGGGGTTCCTTGTCAACCTCATCGAGGGGGACCGGTTGCGAAACCCGCAGGAAATGCTTGTTGTAGAGCTCCATCACCTCCTTGTCTATGACGGACATCACATCATAGTTCCGGAAGAAGGCACGGGTGGATTCCTCCGGCAACCGGCTTTTCTCATAGATGCCCGGCTCCATCCGGATGGGGGTTCCACCGGCGGACCATTCCGTGCACGGAAGCAGGAACAGGTATTCATAGCTTTCGGTAAGGTTGGGGAAGTCAAGATAGAAAGAAATGTTTTCCAGGTCCGTCAGCGAGTCGTCCACCGCCAGGCCGAGCCAGACCGTGCGTGCGGGCGTCCTTGTTTCCGTACGGGCAATCATGGTTTTCGACAGGGTATGGTCTACCTGATAGAGAATGTCGTCACACACCATGTATTTCACATCGGCTTTGTGCAGCAGGGTGTCACAGGCCGGATAAAAGGAAATGCTTCCGGCGGACAGCTTCTGGGTCAGCAGGTCATTCTCATAATACATGCCCGACTCTTTCGTAATCAGGTAGCCGGGCTCGATGGGAGAGGCATGCACGACACCATGTGCGGGAAGTGCCGAGGTCAGTATGTCCGGTGTCAGAATGCGGGCGGTTTTTTCCAGCAGCCGCGTCTCGATGGCCGTGAAGTCTTCCCCCAGCATATACAGTTCGTTGGACAGCGCCTCAAGCATCAGTTTGACGACAGGGTCAAAATTTTCCGCTTTCTTGATTCCCCAGAATGCCGCCGCGTATTTCAGCATACGGTTTCTGATCTGCTCCTTGTTATATTTCTCCATACTCATACGCTTGTCATCGGGTTGAAATGGGTCCTAAATAAATCACATAGTAAAAACAACGCTTCTCTCCGGTATGCACCAGATTGCCATAGACATATACCTGCACGCGTTTTTTTATGGTCGAAGCCTCGAACACATTGTCCTGCCGGGTGGTATCGTCGATAATGACCCGGACGTTCACATTCGTAAGACGCTTCTCGTACCGGGTGATGGCTTGGGTGATATAGTCGGAAAACTGCCCTTCCCAGCGGGTATGCGAAATGATACTCTCAAAATCAAGATAAAAAATCTCGCAGCCGAACTCCTTGTCAAAGGCGTGCTCCCCGGGAGCCGTGTCAATCAGCATCTCGATGAACTGGTCGATGGACTCTATTTCCGTACAGGACGCGAGGCGGCTGTTTTCCACATCCTCGCTGAGCAAGGCTCCAAAATCCAGAGGCAGTTTGCAAAATTTCGTTTCCATACTTGTCAGCGCCATTCGTTATTTTCAAATTCGTCGTCACTGAATTGCAATATCCTTGCGGCAAACAGGAGTGTGATGCTGCTTTTTTGGTTCATACGGTCAACCTTACGCTGCAAACGGATGCAGTTCCCTTCCACAAAACGCAGGACGAATTCGGCTTCCTGGTCCGGTTTGTCTTTCCGGTAGACCCGCAGGTCACCGTCCTCGCATGGTTGGCTGTAGGCACCCCACCGCAACAGGCCGTCACCCGGCATACCCGCAAGGGTACAGGTAACGAAACCGCCGTATGCCTCACCTTCCGGCAATCCGTCACGGTCGGTATTCCGTTTGAATTGCAGGTCAAATTCTTCTACCGTGTATGTCTCGTGACATACAGACAGCTTCATCGCATAACGGTCATTCACCGTTCCGGGCTCTTTCCGTTTAAACAAGGCAGCAAACCAGTTCATAATCTCATTTCAAATTTAGGTGACACGAATCGCCGGCTTCCATTTCCCTGAAATGGATAAGCAGCGAGGTACAACTCTCTTTTACGGTCGAATGCACATGGAAATCCAGACATTGGGCTCCCTTGAACCTGATTGTTTCCTTTGGTGTCCCCAGCTTTCCCGAAGTGTTCATCACTTCCCCGCTTTTCAGGATACGTGAATTGAACATCCATTCCAGCAACTCCTTCGAGGGAAATCCGGCTATGCTTACCTGCATCTGTCCCCCGGTGGTCTTTCCGGCCGCTTGCCCGCATGGGGTCATCGGCTTCCGGAAGTCATATTCATAACTCAACAGGTCGTAAGCCTGCACCTCATCATGTTCCGAGGGCTCGGCGGTCCAAAGTTTGATATACGATTGTGCACTCATAATATCTGTAATCTTTTATTCGTCCTCACTCATCAGATTGGTTTGCAACATAGTAGTCAGGGTCCGTTCCGGATTCATGCGTGATTCCACGAACAATACTGTGTCCTGACTGTCCAGATGCTTGCGCGAATAGGCTCGCAGGTAGGCTTTGAATGCTTGTACCTTCGTGCGGTATTCGTCTAAGGGAAGTGCGAAGATGTCTTGCTCTCCCAATCGCTCCAGTCCGTATTTTTCTAATTCAACCTCCAATGACTTTTTTGATTGGTCATTGGAAATAACATAAATGACTAATGCCTTATGCTGTATCATTGTTTGCAAATATTTATTCCTTCAAATAAATCTTTTAAAGGAAATATTGTTATAACCAAATCCTTCTGCTTATTTCCTAAAATATACAAATTACCATTGCTTATTTTTTTATGTTCTTCTGGATTTCCAGTATACGAACTGTTAAGCATGGTTCCCAATAACTCCAATGGCAAATTTTGAGAAGCAACTATATCTCCTTGTTGATTTCTCATAAAAATTTTACAAGTACTAGAATCTAATACACTATAAAAAACATAGTATTGTTGATACATACCTATAAATTGAGTACCATCTTCTTTAAAAACTGATTGTGGCAAATTATAGAGATTTTCTACATCACATTGATATTGACATGAAAGGTCAAAAAGCTGATATTTACTTTTTAAATGTACCATACCACTAATTTTCTCAACTTCTAATAATTCTATAATAAAAGCAGTGTCTGTAAAGAAAATGCTATTCATTTTCTTTACAGACATAATTTCTATATCCCTCGTAAGGGATATAGAAGTTGATTTTATAGCATATTCTTTTAAAATATTATCACCATTGTTAACTGTATAAAAATATAAACATCCATCCTTTAAAAACATAGGACCAAATGATAAAAATGAGAGTTTTTCTGAAAACTGTTTTTTATCTTTTGAAAAACAAGATATATAATGTACTTCCTTGCCTCCACAAAAAAAGAAGTTTTCTAAAGAATCAACAGCAAATCCATTAATATAAAAGTCATCATTGTTTTCATTAAAAAACATCCCTCCATTAATATCATTCATTGATATTCTAATTTGTTTAGGAATATAAACAGCAATACAGTCTTGAATTGACATCACTATGAATACAATACTTAAAAACAGATATTTCATAATAGCTCTTTACTTTTTTATTTGTCTATATACTTTATTAGGATACCCTCGATTTGGTAACCACCAAACAACCAGGTCTTTTGTCTTAGCAACTCCTTTACTACATGAAGCGTGAACCAAAGATGAGCCACCAGCATAAAAAGCAACATGCCCCTTCTCTTCCCATAATAATATATCTCCCTCTTGTAAACATTCAATAAATTCTTCATAAGAAGATGTCTTTATTTCTATTTCTTCTAAATCTGCCGCTGGCTTTATCTTTGAACGAGTATGCCAACGTGGATTGGGAGGGAGATTAAGGGCAACACTAACAAAACCGGAACAATCCATACCAGTTGTATCTATTCCTCCTAATTTATATGGTATGTTCCTATCTATATATTTCAAAGCATTTTCATAGTAGCTGATATATTCATCATCATTTAATGAATCATTATCACTATTAATCTCATCTTTACGTTCACTAAAGCCAATTGTAAAAAAGAATTTTAAACTTTTTTGCAATGCTTCTTTTGTCATATCTACACGTTGTAATGGAATGGGGTTATAAAAGATATTGTTACAATTTTCAAATGCATTTTCTGGATTATAAAAATAAGGAATATTAAAATCTATATATTCAATATAAGCATATCCCATTCCTTTAACATATCCTTCATACATTACATTTATTGATATTAAATATTTGAAATATTCAATAGTTATGCATATATTTTTTCTATTATCCATATTTATTGGTTATTTCACCCACCGATTATCAAATTCAATACCATTCACGCTTACACTTTCAGGAGACAAAATCAAGGTAGTTGACAAGCCTTGCCCCAAAGATTCAATAACCCGTTTCAAATTGACGCAATACGCATTTGTAAACGCCACCTCAAATATCACCCCGGACGTACCGGTCTTGAACAGCACCGCCCCGTTCTTTTTCATCCACGGTTTCACAGCCCATCCGTAGATGTTGTTCTTCACTGTTTGCGAAAGAGTAATCATGATGCGTCCGCCACGCACTTCCCCTTCCGGCTGGTTCTTTATGCCATCGACAGGCTGGTGAAAACCGATTTTGAACTGTTCCACTGCATACTCGTCACCGTCAACACTGAATATGACATTCACATTGCTGTCCACTTGCGGAAAACTAAAGAGTCCCATAACATTGTTGTTTTTAAAATACCCACTGATTTTCAAATTCCTCCGACCCGAACGTCAGCTTCTGAGCCTGCACGGTCAGCTTGGTTGCGATATAGCTCTTCCCCTGCCGGATATAGCTGATTTCCATATCCACACAGGTCGCTTTCTCAAAAAGTATCTTTTCGAGCGTGGAACCCTGGTTGTCATGGACCACGATGGCTCCGTTCTGATACTTGCGGGCATCCAGCATCCACTGGATCATGTCACGGTTGGGAAGATGGGGGTAAGTCACATAGAACGTACCGCCTTTCACCTCGGTCTGGGCCTGTCCTTTGATGTCTATCCCCTGGGCGAACCCGAACTCACAGCCGATAAGCTGGTAACTGTCCTTATACATATCGACCAGCGAGGAAGCGGCAAGATTGCCGATCTTTAAGAATACTGTATATCCAAACATACTGTACTTGATTATTGGTGAATATTCCAGGTTAATTCATTCTGTTCGTCCAGACCCACTTCCAGATTTTTTCCTTTGCACAACTCTTCATTGATGATAAGCCGCGAAATCGGTCTGCGCAGGTAGTTGCGGATAACCCCGGCAACCTGACGGGCGCCGTATTTGGGAGTGAATCCTTTGTGGGCAAGCATTTTACGGGCATCGTCACTGATGGTGATACCGATACCTTGCTTGTCCAGCAGTTTCCTGACACTGTTGAACTGTATATCGAATATCTTCAACAGGATGTCTTCACGGATAGGAGAGAACGGGACGATTTCCGACAGACGCGCCAGGAACTCCGGACGGAAATACTGCCCCATCACCTCCATGATCTGGGTGGTAGCCGGCACATTGCCCGATTCCAACTGCTTCGTCAGCCATTCGCTGCCCACATTGGAGGTGAACAGCACGATGGAGTTGGAGAAGTCCCCTTCCTTGCCCAGACGGTCATGCAGTTTCCCTTCATCCATGATTTGCAGGAAAATATCATAGACGGACGGATGCGCTTTCTCTATCTCGTCAAAGAGGACCACCGCGTAGGGTTGCTGGCGGATTTTATTCACCAGCATACCGCCCTCCTCATAGCCCACGTATCCCGGAGGCGCCCCGTAAAGCAAGGCGGCGGAGTGCTCCTCCTTGAATTCGGACATATCAAAACGGATCATGGACTTTTCATCGTTGAACAGCGCCTCCGCCAGTGCCTTGGCAAGTTCGGTCTTGCCGGTACCGGTAGGCCCCAGCAGGAAGAAGGAACCGATGGGCTGGCCCGGCTTGTTCATACCGCTGCGGGATTCAAGAATGGCATCGGTCAGCGTTTTCAGCGCCTGGTCTTGACCGACAACCCGACGGCGCAAGTAATCTTCCATGTTGAGCAGGCGTTCCTTCTCCTGCGACTGTATCTTGCCGATAGGAATGCCCGTCTTGCTGGCGACAACGGCGGCAACCTCATAAATTCCCACCTCCTCTATGCTCTTTTCCGCAAATGACAGGATGGCAGCCAGTGCGCTCCGCAGGTAAGCCGCCAGCTCTTCATACTCCTGCAATTCATGGATATCCGCCTCATCGGAAACCACGCCCAGAAGGATGGGGCTTAATTTGTTGTGCATCAGGAAAAGCAGCGTTTTCAGCTCTTCCACCTTTTCTTGAGGTGCTTTTTCCTCCTTTTCTATCTCGTCCAGTCGGGCAAGCAAGGCTTCCGTATCCTTCTTTCCTGTTTCATTGACCATCTTGATGGCCGAAAGTGTCATGTCCAGCAGGCCGATGGCGGAGTCGGGCAAACGGCGGTCTTTCACATACCGCTTGGCAAGGCGCACGCATTCCGCCACGGCATCGTCGCTGATTCCCACCCGGTGGTACTCCACGTATGATTGCCGGACGGAATGCAGCATCTGTATGGCGGACTTCAAGTCAGGCTCATTGACCTGCACCACCTCAAAACGGCGGTTGAACGCATGGTCAGGCTCTATAATCTTACGGTATTCGTCAATGGTGGTGGCGCCGATAACGGTCAGGTCGCCGTGCGACAATTCGGGCTTCAGCACATTGCCGGCGCCGGAATTGCCCTGCCGGCTGTCCAGCAGGATATGAATCTCGTCAATGAACAGGATGGCGTTGTCAATGCCGCGCAACTCTTTCACGATGTTTTTCAAACGGTCCTCTATCTCCCCCTTGTAGGTGGCGCCTGCTATGAGCGAGGCATTGTCAAGCTCAAACACACGGGCTCCCTCCAGGAACGAAGGCACCTTATGGTTGACTATGTTCCATGCAAGCCCGTACACAAGGGCTGTTTTCCCCACCCCGGCGTCACCGACAATCAACACGTTCGATTTGCTGCGGCTGCCCAGCACCTCCATGACCATGCGGTTCTCCCGGTCACGGTTGATGGTCGGGTAAAGCCTGTCTGCCGCGGTGGCGGTAAGGTCCACGCAATACTTGGCAAGAAAGGAAGTGGAAGAGGAAACGGAACTTTGAATGAAACTTTCCGGCACGTTGCCGGAAACTCCCGCCGGTTCGTTGCCTGTATATATGGAATGGATATCTTTCTCCAGGATAGGGAAAGACCTGAGCTGGTCACTGGAAAAGGCGATGCCCGGTTTCGTCAGTGCCAGCAACACGCAGATGGGATTGATGTCAAACAGCCCCATCTGTATCCGTGCGTCATCGGCGGCACGGAAAACGGCGTCGATCTTCTCCGACGGCTTGATTTCGGCGAACCGGGTGGATTTCGGACATTGTTCGATATGGACATCCGCCCATTCCTCCAGATACCCCAAATCCTTACCTATACTTATTATAAAATCCCTTAGCCCTACATCTTTATGAAGTAGAGCCTTCAACAAATGCGAGGGAGTGTAACACTCGTTCGCATTTTCACGAGCCACTGCAAGTGCTATGTTAAGCGCAATTTTTACAGAATCATCAAGATTAATGAAACCAACTCCTGTATCCATAATCAATAAGATTTAAAAATTGCGCAGGAGAACATTGCAAATATAAGGCAAAAAAATAAGCCCGCCACTTTTCAGGGCAGATTTTTTTATGTTAACAAACATAATTTTTGAAAAAACCAAAAAATATCGCAAAAAATTTCCCGAAAAACTTTTGTAATTTTCAGAAAGCTCCATATATTAGCCCCCGGAAATTGAAAGCCAAAGGCGGGGAGGCGCCGAACCGCCGGTAGCCGGAAATTCCGTAATCAACTTTTTTACAAACTTTAAAACTTTGAGAATATGGCATTTAAAGCGTCATTTAAGTTTTCAGACTCAAGAGAGTTTGATGTATTGAGATGGGATGTCAAGTTCAATCGTGATGTGGACCCCAAAGGCCGTCCGGCATCTGACATCTATGGTGGTAAAATCTATGTGGAGGTTGAATCTACTCCGGACACCATTGTGTTGGACAAGATGTTCAAACAGTATCAGCCCGTAAACGGAAGTATCGTCTTCAAGAAAGCGGATGAGGATGCCAAGATGAAGGAATTGGTATTTGAGAACGGTTACGTGGTGGAATACGAGGAGGCACTGAATGTGGCCAACCCCTATCCGATGACAATCAAGTTCGCCATTTCCGCACAGACTGTGAAGATGGACGAGGCTACATTTGTACAGGATTGGCCGGAAAACAACTAACGGTTGTTTTCTAATCAAAGTTTTTAAGGTGCCGGAATATACCAATTCCGGTTATTTCGGCACCAAAAAACATACCGACTGGTCGGATTGATTAATTAATTTTCATAGCAAAAGATAGTATGGGAGCAAGTTTTCTGAATTTGGTAACTACCAAGGTGACAGTGAAAGGAGAGGAACAGAAGTTCGTTTCACTGCGGCTTCATCAGCGGTTTAACCGGCATCACGCCTTTACTGTAATTGTGAATTACCTCTCGCCCGGCAATACGTTCAAGCAGACACCTGAAAAATTCATCAATTACATCGGGGAGACTGTCAGCATCTCGTTCGCCCACAAGCAGACGGGCGAAAGTTATGACTTCGAAGGGGTTGTCACACAGGTGGAAATGGTCGGAAGCATGGGTGAGGCGGGCGGAGTGGCCATTCACGGAGCAAGCCCCACGATATTGTATGAGAACAACGGGACGCTTGACTCGTGGATGGACCAGACCCTCTCCGCCATCATAAAGGAGGCGACACAGGAATACGGGAAGGTCCCGCTGGCTTCCAATCCCAAATACTCCGCCAAAATCCCTTACATGGCGCAGTACAACGAGAGCGTCTTCGACTTTATGAACCGGCTCTCCGCCCAATACGGCGAGTGGTTCTATTACGACGGGAAAAAAGTCTATTTCGGCAAACCCGACAAGGACAACACGGAAAAGATCATGTACGATGTGGACCTGGAGGAGGTACGTCTGGTGGCAAATCTGGTGCCGGGCAAATCTGCAAGATACGATTATGTAGCGCAGGAGAACAAACAACATAATGCAGACACGCCCGCCAAACCCGATGGCATGAATGACCTCCAGTCCATTGCGCATGACTGTTCCGAAAAGGCGTATGGGGCCAAGACGACTGCCGCCGCCAATCCGCACATCGCCGACAAGGCGGGGCTGGACGGGCAGATGAAGGTCCTCAAAAATGAGTCCGGCGCCAATTTGTTGAACATAAGGGGCATAGGAAAGACATGCCGGATCCGGATAGGCGAAGTCATTGAGGTCTCTTTCCCCGGTGACATGAACCTGCCGCCCCTGGGAAAATTCCGCATCACCGAAATCACGCACGAGGTGCGCCGTGACGGGCATTATGCCAACACGTTTGCCGGGATTCCTGACGGAACGGTAAACATCCCTGTTCCCGACGCAAAACTCCCGCTGGCATTGCCCGAACTTGCGACGGTGAAGAAAAATGACGACGAAAAGGAACAGGGACGGGTGAAAGTGAGTTTCGACTGGCAGAAAAACGGGAAAACAACCAACTGGATCAGGGTGCAGAGCCCCAATGCGGGAGTAAGCGACGCCGTATCCAAAAACCGCGGATGGGTGTTTGTTCCCGAAGTCGGTGACCAGGTCATGGTGGGGTACGAACACGGCAATCCGGACCGCCCCTATGTGACCGGAGCCATGTTCCATTCCGCTTCAGGAAAGGGAGGGGACAAGGACAACAAGACCAAAAGCATTATCACGCGCAGCGGAAGCGCCATCGTTTTCGATGATGAGACGGGAAGCATTGTCATCACCGACCAGACGGGAAAACAACTGATCCTGCTGGACGGGAAGGACGCCATTACGATTATGGCGAAAAAGAGCGTAGTCATCACCAACGAGGACAAGTCCGTTATCGTAATGGACGAAAAGTCCATCGGTATGCAGGCGGACACGATTTCCATCGAAGGAAAGAAAAACATTACATTGGTTTCGGGCAAGGAAAGTATGGTGCTCAGCAGCGAAAAAAACATCATCAACGGCAGTGCCACCAATATCAAACTGGAGGCGGCCAAGGAATATGACTTGAATACACAGACCGGAACCATGAAAGGCACGAACCTCACCGTGGAGGGAACGGCAAACATGACCGTAACGGGAGGCATTGTGAAAATTAATTCATAAACGGATTGGATATGGGAGCATCAGCATCTGTAATACAGGAATACTACAAGGCGGTCGATTACTGGGCGGACATAGCCGGAAAGAAAGACTGGAAACTGGCGATATGGATTGTCGGAAGGAACGATGTGGACCTGGTGGACAAGTTCCTGGAGATAGAGCGTTCTCCTGTAGGACAGTTCGATGACATATTTTTCCGTTTCGACACGCCCTACAGAGGCGATGACGACGAATATGCCGCACAGCTCTGGCAGGAGTATGCCGGATGGTTTGAGGAGCAGGCGGAAGAGAAGGATGACATGCTCAAGGCGTTGCGGCACGACGGGCTGCTCAAGACGGAGTACCGCCCCGACACGTCGGCCGAGCCTACGGCGGCAAACCTGTGGAAGGAGATGTTGCGCTTCAAGGAGTGCATATCCCGTTTGGAGAATGCCTTCTTCTGCATCTATTTTCCTCCGGAACAATCCGGGGAATTTCCCCGGACGGAATGGTTCGGACAGGTACTGAAAGAGGGTGTTCCGCAGGGCATCCGTCTGACAACCATTGATTTGAAGAAGGACAGAAATGTCGCTCTGGACGAGTCGCCGGAGGTGGTCCACATACGCCCCCGCTTTGACATGGCGGCGGCACTGCATAACCGGATGGCACGCGCGGATGCCGGCAACGACCTGATCGCGCCGGAGAACCGGTTCAAACAGCAGGTGACGGCGGTCATGGACTGCACGCGGAAACAGGATTTGAAACCGCTGGAAAAGGAAATCAGGAAGCTCCTGGATATCGCCGGGGAACTGAAGGATGCGAATATTCGGATATCCGCTCTCTTCATCGCTTCCGAAGCCTGCTATGCTATCCGCGAATACAAAAGCAGCATGAAATACAGCGACAAGACCATCCGCGAGGCGGAAAAGGCGATGAAGGATGGCGAGGCGGCGGGATACAGCTACTGGAAGATGGCTGTTTCCATGAAGGCGGCAATCCTGACGGCAGAAAAGAAACGCGAAGAGGCGGTGGCTTTATACGAGGAGATAGCCGGGAAAGCTGTCGAACGGAAGGACCCCTATTATGTCATGGAGGGCTACCGGATGTGCGGCTTCCTGCGGTACGAGGAGGGGAAGCTGGAACAGGCGTTCGAATATTTCCTGCTGGCATTGGCGGGAGGAAGCTATCTTTCCGAAGACATCAGACGGAGCTCCACCTTCACCTACGCGGCACACCTGGCGCTCCATACGGGCAGGCAGGTGCGTGCGCCGATTGACATCGAGGTGCTGGAACACCAGCTTCACGAATGGCTGGGCGAGGACTGGAAGGAACTGGTGGAGAACCCCTCCATGCGGCAGGCAAAAGCCAGAAGAAAAGGAGGTATTTTCAACTGAAAGAGAATTTAATCAACATATAGTTTAAACTTAAATATCGAATTTATGGATCTTGGAAATTACGGAATCGGCGGAAACGAAGTGAAGATTGACGCCTCCGAAGGCATTGCGGAAATTCCACAAAACCGGACATTATTGGTGGAGCAGTTGACTAAAGACGAACCGGTGGCTCCCGAAGTGATCACGGGGCTGACCAATATCGACCAGGTCTTCGCGCATTTCTTACCGGAGATAGATATTGAGTTCACCGATGCGGAAGGTGCTCCTGTGGAGGAAAACTTCCGTTTTCACAATGTGGGGGACTTTTCTGTCAAGAAAATGACGGAGCAAAGTCATTTCCTGTCAGGACTGAATACGGAAAAGCAGTTTGCCGACAGGATGGAGAAGTCGTTGCGCTCCAACAAGGTGCTGCAACGGGTATTGGAGAATCCGGCGACACGCGAGGCATTCGTCAATTCGCTTTCTGCCATGCTGGACGATTTAAAGAAAAACGAGAAGTCTAACCCTGCAAATGAATGACAACAGCTATGAGTGAACAGAACACACACAGGGAGGCAGCCGTACAACAACAGCAGGCTGCGGCACAGCCCAGAAACCTGAACGCGGAGCTACAGGTCCTGGCTAAGTTTGGTGGTTTCAATGTCCTGGAGTCCTCTGTGGACGGCATACAGAACCTGAACCCGGAGCGCAAGGCGCGCCGTAACATTTTCCTTACAGACCCCGAACGGGCGCCTGAACGCAAGGAGCTGGAAAAACGGCTCGAAATGTGGGTGGACATGCTGCAAGGCAACAAGTCCATCAGCGAAATGATTGAACTGTGCCAGAAGAAATCGGCGGCCGTTTCCGACCTGCTTTCCCAGAACCAGCTGAAGGCGGTGGAAGAGGTGAAACAATTGGAGAAGTCATACCGTACGGTCATGCTTTTCTACAAGAATACGGATTCCGACAAGATTAAGAACATCTCTATAGTCAATGCTTCTATGGAGCAGCTCACCGACCTGGACAACTCTTTCTTCATCGACGCCATTGCGGACGAGCTGCGTGCCAACTACGACCGTCTGGACCTGCGTACCAACTATTCCTTGCTGGTCATCCCCGGCTACCTGGGTTCCAACAAGGTGATTGAGAAATGGGCGAAGATAGCGCATGACAACAAGGTGATGATTTATACCGACTTCGCCGACCTTGAAAAGCCGGACGATGTCATCGAAATGTTCTTCGACTCCAACCTGTCGGGAGGCGATGTGTACAAGTCCAACGTATGTATGGCCTGCAACTACCTGGTCGGACGTGGACGTTATGCCGAACTGGGCGAAACAGAGGACTTGCTGATTCCGCCTTCCGCGGCACTGGCGGGCAGCGTGTACAAGACGGTGATGGCACAGGTCACCGCTGGCAAAAAATACGGTTCCATGAGCGAGGTGGACGGAGTGGCTTTCAACCTGAAGAAGAGCGAGATCTCCGAACTGGAGAAGATTGGTCTGATTCCCATGGTGAAGGAATACGGCAAGGTGATGGCGTTCTCCGCCAAGACGTTGTTCAACGGTGACAACCTGGGCTTGCAGACCTATTCGGTGGTACGTGTGTTCGACTGGGTGACCAAGGTATTGATGGACTTCCTCAACCGGCGCGCTTTCGAGAACTGGAACAGCAAGGCAGAGAGGGATTTGCGCGGACAGATCAGCAAGTTCCTGGACAGTATCCAGGGTCCCGGACGCCTGATTGAAAAATTCAAGATTCTCCGCTTCGAGCGTGACCCGAAACAGAAAGACCGCATTTTCCTCGACATTCACCTGACTCCTTACTTCCCGGCAAAGAGTTTTGTCATCAAGTTGGAAGGCACCAAGGGGGATGACGAGAATGACTGGAACAGCGATTATGCACAGGATGCATAAGCAATTCCTTTTCTGAAACAGCCGGTGGACTCCGGTTAACCTCTCCGGCTGTTTCCTTTCTTTACTTTTCTAAACCGTTCTCACTATGTCAGATGTGTTGAAAAATATAGCTGATGCCGTTGACAACAACAGCACCAGACGGGGATTCTCCGACCTTTTCGCCGACTCAAAGGCTGCCCTGGAGAAGCTCCAGGCGGGACTGGGCGGACTGCTCCCATCCATGCCGGGCATGCCCGTAGCCAAGTTCGGCGACCTTGCCATAGGGATAGACATGCACCCTACGGTCACACCGCCGTCACCCGTCATGCCCGTGCCGCATGTGGGGAAAGTATATGACCTCATGGCGGACATCATGGCAGGCATCGCCGCCGCCATGCCGCCCGTCACCGAAGGGGTGGCGGGAGTGGCGTGCAGCATTCTCAAGGGGATGGCACCTACGGTGAAGGTGCATAACCAGTGGATTGCGCAGGCGGGCATAGGCATCGTGCACCTGCCTGCATTCGTCCTGCACCCGGCACCGCTGGTCAGCGGCATGTCCGAGTCGGAGATGTGGATGGGCAGTGCGACCGTGCTGGCGGACGGTGCCCCCTGCTCCACGCTGACACATCCGGCGCTCTCCTGCAACCTGGTCGGCATCCCGACCATTCCTCGCAAGGGAAAGCCCAAGAAGGTGAGCAAGGCGTTGCTGGCACCCACTTCCATGCTCTCCACCATCACCTCTGTAGGCAAACCGGTGCTCGTGGGCGGGCCGCCCACCATCGACATGTTCGCGCTGGCAATGAAGTTCGGACTCAAGGGGCTGGGAAAAATGTGGAAGAAACTGGGTGACAAGTTCCAGGACCTGATTGACAGACTGAGAAAGAAAGGAAAGAACCGACTGGCGGACATTCTTCAGCCCATCAAATGCAAGACATTCGGTGAGCCGGTCGATGCGGCAACAGGCAGGGTGTACCACACCAACGTGGATTTCGAGCTGCCCGGCCCCATCCCCATCGTTTGGGAACGCACCTATTACAGCGATGCCGCCGTGGACGGCCCGTTGGGCTACAACTGGCACCACAGTTACAACCTGGGCATCCGGCGGCTGGAAGAAGAGGCTTTCCTCTTCCGCCATGCCGACGGACGGGAGTCCTTCCTGCCCGTGCTGGAACTGGGGGATTCCTATTTTGACCGCAAGGAACAATTGCTCTGGACGCTTGACGGGCAGGGTTATCTGCTGACCGACATCCGGGGACTGCAATACCGGTTCGACGGACCGGAGAACCGCTTCGGCTACCGCATGGTGTCGGGCATATCCACCAAAGACGGGTTCCGCATCCGTTTCGAATACGCTTCGGCTGGAAAACTGGCGGGAATCGTATCTTCTCGGGGGGAACGCTTGAAGGTGGAAACCGACGAACTGGGACGGGTATGCTGTGTGTCCATGAGACAGGATGGCGAGGAGACCAGGCTTGTCCGCTATCGTTATGACGACCGGGGCGACATGGTGGAGACCACCGACGCGCTGGATGTCAGCAAGCATTTTGTCTATACCGACGGGCATCTGCTGGTACAGCTGACCAATCAGGGAGGCATGTCCTTCCATTGGGAATACGAGGGCAAAGGTGAGAACGCCCGTTGTGTGCATACATGGGGGGACGGCGGCGTCATGGAGTACTTCATCCGTTACGGCAAAGGCTACACCCATATCCGTAACGGGGAGGGTGCCGAAACCGAATACCATTACGGGGAGGACAAGCTCATCTACAAGATAGTGGATGCCAATGGGGGAATCACCCGCCAGCAGTACAACGGATATCAGGAACTGGAGGTCACGGTCAACCCCGAAGGCTATACCCGCAAGACTTCCTACAACGAGTCCGGCCAACCCGTCCGGATAACGGACGAGAACGGCGAGGATACGTTCCTGAGCTACGACGGAAACCGCAACCTCGTCCTGCTCTGCACGCCGGGAGGGAAACAGTTCTCCTGGGATTACGACGAAATGGACCGTGTCGTCAGCCGCACCACGCTCAGCGGGGAGACTGTGAAATACACTTACGAGGGAGGCGTATTGCATACCATTACCGACGGGCAGGGACGCGTCTATACCCTCACCTTCAACGACCGCTACGACCTCGAACTGTTGCGGTTCCCCAACGGCCTGTTCCGCAGGTGGGAATACGACGGCAGGGGCAGGCTCGTACTGGCGGTGGATGTCAAAGGCAATGCCACCCGGTATGCCTATGACCGGGCGGACAACCTGATACGGCTGGAGGAACCGGACGGCAACGTGCACCAGTTCGAGTACGACGCCATGGGGAACATGGTACATGCTGCGGACAACATCCGCGAGGTGAAGTTCACCTATGGGGCATTGGGGGTATTGAAAAGCCGTGAGCAGGAACGCCATCGGATTACATTTGGCTACAACAGCGAGTTGCAGCTCCGGCGTATCGGAAACGAGGCGGGCGACAACTATTTCTTCGAACTGGACGGGCTGGGACAAGTCGTTACGGAAATCGGTTTTGACGGGTTGCGCCGCGAGTATGAGCGCGATGGCGCCGGACGTGTCACACGGGTAAACCGTCCCGGGGACAAATGGACGGAATACCTGTATGACGGGCTGGACAACATCCTGAAGGAAGAACAGTACGACGGCGAGGTATCTCTTTACACGTATGACAAGGACGGTATGCTTGTCAAGGCGGAAAACAGCGAGAACCTGCTGGAGTTCACCCGTGACAGGAAGACGGGACAGATTATAGAGGAAAAACAGGGAGAATATACCATCAACCGCACGTACGACAGCGAGGGCAACTGTACCCGTATCACCAGCAGCCTGGGAGCGGACATCCGCCATACGTACGACCGGGAAGGCAACTTGCAGACCATGCAGGCGGGCGAGAGCTGGCAGGCGTCATGGGTACGTGACAATACCGGGCTGGAGGTGCAGCGCACCTTTTCCGGCGGTGTGACTGTCAGGACGGAACGTGACTGCTTCGGCAGGGAGATACGCAAGTCGGTACGGTCGGGCGGCATAGAGCGAGGCGCCTACCGCTACCAATGGGGCATCGCCAACCGCCTGCTCTCCAAGGAGAACGAGCTGACGGGTACCGTCACACGTTACGACTATGACCGTTTCGACTTCCTTATCCGGCAGGAGACCGTGCAAGGTTCGGAAACGGATGTGATTTACCGTGTGCCGGACTTCGTGGGCAACCTCTTTGAGACACCGGACAAGAAAGACCGCAAATACGGTGCCGGAGGAAAACTTTTGGAAGACCCGGATTGTTTCTACCATTACGATGACGAGGGGAACCTCATTTTCCGTGAGTTCAAGCAGTTGCAGGAAACGGGCGTAAAGTTCGATCGCAAGCGAATGGAGAAGGAACGGGGCATCCGTTGCCTGGCAACGGGGACGGGATGGCTGTACGAGTGGAGTTCCAATGGGATGCTGAAGAAGGTGATACGTCCGGACGGAAGACCGGTGGAGTTCCGGTATGATGCATTGGGACGACGCACGGCAAAGCAGTATTTCGGAAAGGTCATACGTTGGGTATGGGATGGAAACGTGCCTATCCATGAATGGAGCTACAAAGTTACCGATATGCAATCAGATGAGAAAGAAAGCACTCCATTAAAGGAACCGACAAAGGATATTACTACCTGGGTGTTTGAAGCAGGCACGTTTGTGCCAACGGCGAAGATACAGGAAGGTAAGCAATATTCCATTGTATCCGATTATTTGGGCACACCTATTCAAATGTACGATGAAAAAGGAAACAAAACTTGGGATTATACATTAGATGTTTATGGAAAAGTAACTCCTTTTACAGGACGTTCTTTAAATGATTGTCCGTTCCGCTATCAGGGGCAGTACGAGGATAAAGAAACTGGATTATACTATAATAGGTTCAGATATTTTTCTCCTGAGTTAGGCAGTTATATTTCTCAGGACCCCATAGGATTATTGGGAGAAAATCCAACTCTTTATAGTTATGTCATTGACATAAACTCTATGATCGATACATTAGGGTTAAAACGTGGTCCCAAAACAGGTGCTTATAGAGATTTGCCTGAAATAGAAGAGCATACATTACATCATATTATTCCTGACTCTTTAAAAGACCATCCATTACTCAAGGATTTAAATTATGACATTAATAATAGTAGAAACCTAGTATATCTACCCAATATTTCTAAAGCTAATCCTTCAAGAACTGTACATCTTAAACACGGTGGTCATTTAGGTAGTCATAAAGCCATGGCTCTAGCTGAATTGGATAGAATTAATGCTCTAGATGCAAGTCCTGAAATTAAACGTATGCATGTAGATGCATATACAGACAAAATGAGAAATAAGTATTTGACAAATAATCCAAATGTAAAACTTACTAAAAAACATCATTAACATTATGAACTTTTTCTTTAACGTATCTAGCAGGCCATCATACCCATTAGTTTTTGATTGTCAAAATGTTATAAATGGAAGTTATATAGCTACTGGAAAATATATTGATAATATGGACGAATCTCCCTTAATCTATAAGGATTCAAATAATAGCAATGTTAGTTTTGAAAGATTACTTACGTATGACATTCTTGAAACAGTGGGTGGAGGATGGCTTATCTCAGAAAAATTATCAAATATTTTTCAATCATATTTCTTAAATGAAGTTCAATTATTGAAGACAATTTTTACCTACAAAGGTCATAAATGTAATAAATATTCCGCTTTAAATATATACAACAAAATAGATTGTTACGATATGTCTGAATGCATTTATGAACAACATCCAGTAGATTTTTCTTATGAATTTACAAAAATTCAATTAAAAAAAAGCCCTTTAGAAGAATATGGTATAATATACAATATTGTAAGAAGTATTCATGATAACAAAGTGGTTGTTTCGGATGATTTTGCTAGAATTATTAAAAAAAACAAAATAAATTCAATCCGTTTTTCCAAAACATTTGATATACTATATTGATTCATATACTACTTTAAAGATATGTAAAAAGAGAATCAAGAGAAAATAAATGCAAACAAAATAGCTACCTTATAAGATAGTTATTTTGTTTTGTACAACAGATAATCCACCTCTTTCAAAAAAGTTACAATAGGTATCTTATCTATGTTTCCTATTGTCTTATGGTGGTTAGTGAAGGGTAGTTAGTGATTCGCTAATGATTGTTGTACCTAATAAAAAACAACCAAAGTTCTATTCTCCTTTATCAAATTTTAAAAGTCCAATCTGCCATGAATTGAGTCGGGCACATTACCACCAACTTTTGAAAGTGGAAAATAAACAGTCAAGACTATTCTATATGTAGAAGACTGTATATTGCAATTTGAGTACAGGGATACTTACTTGGATGGCAAATCGGCAATCTCCATTATGAGCGGATGCTTCTCATATGAGGAGCGTATAAACGACAGAAGGCAAACCGCTCAGACGGTGGCTTCGGCAAGGGAACTGCCGGACACATCTGTTTCATCTACCGGACAATGTGTATTCGGTTCCTGCTGGGGTGCATCGTCCCAAAACGGATTACAGATGGCACGTGCCAATGTATTCTTGTACCGTTTCGCTTCATCTATGATATGGGATTCCGGTGCTGTCGGCAAATCATTGATAGTTCTAAAACATAAGCCTAATAATCATAACTTTTTTAAAACCGGGTTTGTCGCTTCCGTTTTTTAAATTACCTTTGTAGTTACTTAGTTATAAATGAAACATATTCAATGATTAACAGCATATTATTAACTGATTTTACAGGCTTTGCAAATACCCGGTTTGATTTCACCAAAGGGATAAACGTCCTTATTGGCAAGAATGGTACGGGCAAGACGCACGTTCTCAAATGCTTGGCGGCAACTTTGCAGGCACGCCATGACTTCCTCGGCAAGAACTCAGCTTCCAAGGAACAGTTTGAGTATATCTTGGCGGAAGACATGATATTTTATTTCAAGCCGGATGTCATAGGCAACCTGGTCAACAAGGGAGTGCCTTCAGGCAGGGCAAACATTACAGTCACGATAGACGGCAAACTGTTGCAATACAGCTTCTCATCCGCTTCCAAAACAACTGTAAAATTAGAAACGGATGAAAAGTGGGACGACCGCCACTTTATCTATATCCCCCCACGTGAGATGTTCTCTTTGTTCGAAGGCTTTATCGGTTTGAGCAGTAAACGTGAAATCTCATTTGACCAAACTTATATCAACCTGGCACACGCGTTGTCACTCCCCATATTGCGTGAGTCGGAAGACAATCCGTTGAAACCGGCTATCGAGTTGCTGGAACAGGAATTGCAGTTCAAGGTTTTGCAGATGAACGGACGTTTCTATATACAGACAGAAAAAGGGAACATGGAAGCGCACCTGGTAGCCGAAGGACTCCGCAAGCTGGCTTCCATCTTGTACCTCATACTGAATGGGGAAATCAATACGGACACCATCCTGTTCTGGGACGAACCCGAAGCCAACCTGAATCCGGCTCTTGTGAAAGTCGTGGCAAAGTTTATCCGTGTGCTTCAGGAATGCGGCTTGCAGATTTTCGTCGCCACTCACGACTACCTGCTTACACACACGCTTTCTCTCTATTCCGAATATAAGGAACACACGAACATATCCGTCAAGTTCTTCGGCTTGAAAAAAGAAGATAAGGGAATCATTGTGGAGGAAAGCGAAACTTTGGCGGGCATACGGAACAATCCGATACTGGAGGAATATGCGGCTTTTTACGATTTGGAACAGCAATTCATCAACCAATATGAGTAATTTTCAGGAAAGCGGCATAAACTTCAAGTTTCAGTCTCCCCAATGGACTGTTGTCAAGTATGACGAGCATTTGGCACACAAAAAGGTAAGCAATGCCTTGCAGCCTACCAAAGCGGTGGACTTTTTGGGTATTCATGATAACGGACAGTTGTTTTTGATTGAGGTGAAAAATTACAGGGGGCACACGCATGATGAGGAGACTCGGAATGTGCTTCAGGCAAAAGGCGATGAGTTGATGCGCAGGATTGCCGTCAAAGTAAGGGACACGATTGCCACAGTAACCGGTTCTGCCCGTTTTTCCACAAACGATGAAGCATTTTTTACCCAAGTCAACCAATTGTTGGTTGATGACCGGAAGAAGATAGTCATCATTGCCTGCATAGAACTGGATGCGACAGACGACAAAGAGCGAAAAGCCCAAATGAGCGTATGGATGCAGAAGTTGAAACAGAAACTGTCATGGCTCCATGCAGTTAAAATCTCCATCAATCCGGTTGACAACATTACCGCTCTCCTGCCCGATACGGAAGTCTCATTCATATAAATACCTACCGTACAACAAGAGGGTATCAAAACCCTCTTTTCCACATTTCAAAAAAAGTACCACATTTGTTTCCGTTCTCATACAAAAAGAATATATTTGCATATAATAGACTGCTTGATCTGTTATGTGCAAAATAAGCATGGAACAAAAGTAATGGGCTCACTCCATTAAACACTTACCTTATATTAGGTCATCTTATTTATAAATGGTATATTTGCACATGGTCTATATAACAACGATATGAGTAGAATCAAGATTAAGAATTTCGGTCCGCTCAAGGAAACGATCTCCGCAATGGACGGATGAATGGAACGCTTTTTCTTGGAAACAAATTATATATTGAAAATCGAAAATAGAATAAATATCGAATAATTGGTTGACCTTGCAGTGATTTTCGGCGAAAAACGGAACTCGGGTACGAAAGCCGATGCCTACATTTGCACTGTTAACAAGATGTTTCACTTAATACCAATTTATTTATGGACAATATCCAAAAAATCAAGTTGCTGAATGAGCTGATGTCCAAGGCAACCCCGCAAAATGTAGATTTCACCCCGCACAATGGCAATTATTGTGTGACACTGCTGGCTACGCAACCCATTCACACTTGGGGATGGCAAAAACGTAATTTCAAAATCAAGGGTCGCCTGGAAGAGGGCAAGACAATCTCCGCCGACTTGATAGTGGAAAATGAAATGCTTTTTGGTGTGGCAGACCTGCCGTATGTGGCACACGAGGGCGACCGTACCCCTATCTTCAAGATTATCCGTGCTTCCATCTTCTGCGCTTATGGAGCCTTACAGCTTACGGAACTGCATCGGGGTATGCGGAAAATAGCCTGCACGGACTACCCTTTCAAAAAAGCGGATAAGGAAGAACAGATAACGGCGGAAGTCAAGTTTATGAAGAAACTGGCTTCAAGGATGACTGTCCCTGAACATTGTATAAGCGGACGCCCGGTAGTAACCCATCTTACGTCCACCCGCTTGAGAGACGTCATATTGTATAACAAAGAATATGAGCCGGCATTATATGAAAAGATGAAAGGTTCCATTGAGGCGTTATCTCCTTTCATCCCGGCAAAGGACAACGCGGACAATGCGCTTCCGGATGTATTTATCTCCCGCCAAGATTGGGAAAATCCCCGTGACACCTTTGACCATCAGGTGGTCATACTCAACGCCAAAAGCAAAAAGAAGCAACAGTTTTGGTGGGATTACCTGAAACTCAATATTTTTTTGAGTGACTTGGAGTATAAATTCGGTTACTATGTATTAATGAACCGCTGGCAGGTTCCGGTAATTCAAAAGTGGATTGCCGAATACCACGAAAAAGGTTATTTCGAATCCCAACGGGCAAAAGACTACCTTCTTTTTTATTTGAAAGCCAGTGAAAAAGCACCGGTTCGTGTCTTAAACTCCATGGGAGTACAGGTTAAAGTTAAAATGACTCCAAGATAAATTTGATAAATCAGCACTTGTCAAAAGGGAAGGATGAAATGTTTATTAACATAGAGTTTCATCTTTCCCTTTGTTTTTATTCCGAATGTTTATATTTTTGCAATAAATACCGACTGGACGGTTTATATGAGAAAATTATGATATACAAAACTTGTGCTAAGGAATTGGTCATACCGCTATTGCAGCAATACCTGAAATTGTCGCAGTTATGTTCGTTGATGTTTATTCAACGGATTGACAACAGGCATGATTCGGTTTTCAAATTTTAGATGAAAACAAAATTACGCGGAAGAGTCATAATTTTGGGAGTAGTAAGTTAAAAAAGGCATAGAGAATCATCTCATACAATAAATTCCACTTTTCGTTTGAGTTCTTCTCTACGCCTGAATAAAATCCGATTAGTCGGTTTTATTAAAAGCAAATGTAACAAAAAAAAATAAGACCCCCATATTGCCTGAAGCAAAACTGTCTAAAATAATGGAATTGATTTAAGTATCATACTGTTAACGTATGTAGTTTAACTCTTATTCGCTTTAAACTAAGTATGCAAAAAAGATTGAATATTCAGCCAAATGTTCTATTTTTGTTTTTAAAATACATATTTATGAAAGGAACAAAAGGAACAGAAACAAAAGCGTTAATAAGGGAGACCGCATTCAAGTTGTTTCTGACAAAGGAGTATAATATGGTCCCCTTGAAAGATATTGAACAAAGTCTCAACCTGTCAAGAGGTTGTATGTCCTATCATTATCCGACCAAACAAGAATTGTTTATGGATGTGATTGATCAATATATCTTGAGAAAACAAGATGTAGATAATAAAATGCAAAATTCCGAAAGTCTATCACTGCATGATTTTATCAACTATTACATTGACAATGTAAAACGTACAATGGACTATCTATACCAGTTCATATTGCCGAACGCTAATACCAACGGAACAAGGGCTTATATGAGTCTGATATTACAGGCGGAAAAATTTTATCCAAACTTTACAAAGGAAACAACGATAGTTACCCAAAAAGAGCTATTACTATGGGAAAGGATATTGAAACATGCACAAGAGAAAGGAGAAATTGGAACTCAATACAATTGCAAAAATATCGCCAAGCAGTTCAAATACGTATATTTTGGACAATCTTATAATGATGCATTGGTAAATGGATTGAATATTCCCCTGTTAAAGGAACAGTTTATGTTTATATATAGTTTAATTAAAATATGATTTAAAATGTCAAAGGAAGTTTTTATAACAACAGTAACCTCTTACTTCCCAAACTCTCCGATAGATAATAATTCTATGGAAGATTATTTAGGGTTAATCTCTGGAGTACATTCTCGTGTCAAAAATATTGTACTCAGACAAAATGGAATAAAACAACGTTTTTATGCCGTCAACACAAAGCAGGAAATGACGCATACGAATGCGGAACTGGCACAACTGTCGATACAGAAACTTTTGACAGAAGCTTTATTACCTCTGCAAGAATTAGAACTTTTAGCATGTGCAACTGCCAGCCCGGACCAAGTGCTGCCTTCACATGCCTCCATGGTACATGGTTTGCTAAAAAATGCTCCTATGGAAATATTTTCAGCATCCGGCATCTGTTTGTCATGCGTTCAAGCATTCAAGATTGCATATCTAAGCATTTTAGCGGGTGATAAGCGTAATGCTGTTTGTAGTTGTTCCGAGTTGGCATCAGCGGGGTTGCTTTCCAAAAATTTTGATGTTGAATACGAAAAATGCGCTAATCTTGGAATACAACCATACATGGCATTGGAAAAAGATTTTCTACGCTTTATGCTGAGTGATGGTGCCAGTGCGGTATTATTACAGGATAATCCGGGCAAAGGAAAAGCTCTACATATTGAATGGGTGGAAATGACTTCGTATGCCAATGAATTGCCGACATGTATGTTTATGGGAGCGGAAAAAGAAAAAAACGGAGAATTGAAAAGTTGGAAAAGTTTCAGTAGTCAGGAATTGACAGACCGCTCACTTTTTACTGTAAAACAAGATATTAAATTACTGGAAAAGAATGCCGTCCCATATTGGGCGAAACACATAAAATATTGTCTTGAAAAATACAATGTGGCACCGGAATCCATTTCTTATGTATTGCCCCATGTTTCCTCCATGTTTTTTTATGATAAGATAATAAATGAATTAAAAGGGATTGGAATCGGAATTGACGAAAGTAAGTGGTTTACCAACCTGTCCAGAGTAGGCAATATAGCCTCTGCCGCCATCTTCGCCATATTGGATGAATTCTGGAAAACACACGAACTGAAATCCGGTGAAAAAATCCTGTTGCTTGTTCCTGAAAGCGGACGCTTCTCCTATGGAACTGTGTTATTAAGTGTAGTTTAAGTGTTTAAGTTTGGAAATAAGCAATAAATAGCTTAATTTTGCAAAACTAACAGGTAAAATAGTATAGTATCATATACATCTTTCAAACGAAAAGTGGAAAATTTCAAAGAGAGAAGATGGGATATGACAGCTTGCGCTATATCAAAACATATAGCACGGGTGCGTCGACTTCATCTCTAGGCTTTTCCACTGCCACGTTTGGGTTGTTGATTGCATCTGTGCTATTTTTTATATAATGCAGGTGTGATATGGATCCAAACTTGAAACAGCGGATAATTGACGAGGCGTATGTACTGTTCCTTACCAAAGGCATAAAACAGACTTCATTTTGCGATGTGGCGGCAGCCGTGCATAAGTCCAAAGGAGCGGTCATGCACTATTTTTCATCCAAACGGCATTTGATTGACACTGTCGTGAAAATGCGCTTTTTCCCGGCTTCCCAGCTCTCTCCGGAAATGGATTATCTGGAAGGGAGAAGATGGGACGAATTTCTCCGGTCCTACAAAAACCCGATCGAACGGGTAATCGACAGCTTTCCTGAAAAACTGGAGGGCAACGGATTGATGTATTACATGCAGTTCGTATCCTCCGCCAACGAATACATGGACGAATTTCCGCAAATGTATCACGAACTTCTTGCCAGGGAACAGGATTTTCTTTTCAATGCGGTCGTTGTCATTCACAAGCAGTCTGTGGACGACATACAGGTGTTCAGCCGGCAATTGTTCGAAAATTCCATAGGAAAAACCTTTGGAGCACTGCTTTTTCAAATACAATAACCGCTTCTCTTCGCTTAAAGCCGCATTTTTCTAATGTAAACGGCACATTTGCCTTGCATTTGAATACTTTTTCTTTTGTTATTATTTGGAAAGGTTTATCTTTGCGAATAATAAAATACCGACTGGTCGGTTTTTATTGTTCGCTTGTTTAAAACCGGGTATAACAAAAATAAAAAGGCTCATACATTGATAAATTGGAACAGACTGATAAGAAAGACTTCACACCCGCGGTCGCTTCTTGCCAAGATTGCGGCGGGGTACATCACCGTGCTCCTGACGGTTGGCTGTATCATATATATAGGTATCCACGAATGGCGGGAGATCAGGTCTATAGAAACGAATGTCCGGCAAATAAACAGACAAAAGCGGGCCATACGCAATGTATATATGAAAATGCTTGAACTCTCTTTGTTCTGCGACACATTCACGGAGTGGGACGAGAAGGATTTCAACACGTACCTGAAACAGAAATCGGCCGTCGACAGCCTGTTGTACGGTTTACAGGAATTGCATCCCAACGCCCGGATAGACAGTATCCGCATCTTATGGAGGGACAAGGAACAGTCCATGCTGCAAATCAAGGAGATTATGCGCAAGCAGCAGCAAGCCGGCCGGGAAATAGCCGGACAGCTTCCGCAAACAGCCGGACAAAGCCCCCCGAAAAAGACCGGCAGGAAGGGAGGATTCCTGAAAAGGCTGTTCGGGAAAAAAGAGAAGACGGAAACCTCCCCGGACACATCCACACTCCATACCCTCAACAGGAGCATAGCGGACAGACAGCGGCAATATGCGCGCCAGTTCTCCGAGCAGGCACATATCCTCGCCTCCCGCAACAGGTTGCTCAACGAGCAGCTTCAACAGGTTATCAGGCACATGGACCGGAATATCCAGGAAGAGATGCAGCAACGGGAGGAGAAGCTGGGCAGGACGGGCGAACGGTCACTGGCCATAGTCGCCGGGCTGGTGGTGTTCATGCTCCTGCTGCTCGGAGGCTCCTACATGATTATACACCGGGACATGGCACGCATAAACCGCTACAAGAAAAGGCTGGAGGAAACAATCGGGCAATTGGAACATACCGTCGCCGAAAACGAGGAGCTGATCGCGGCAAGAAAAAGAATCATGCTGACCGTGACCCATGACCTGCGCACACCGCTTACGACAATCAACAGCTATGCTGAACTGCTCGCGACGGAGAAAAAGATATCCAAACGGAAAGAATACAACCGGACGATACGCCGGGTGGCGGGACACATGGAGGCCATGCTGAACACTTTGTTGGGATTTTTCCGGCTGGAGAGCGGAAAGGAGGAAGTCAATCCGGTTCCGTTCAGGCTACATACCGTCATCGAGACGCTGGAAGCGGATTTCATGCCGCTGGCGGCGGACAAGAACCTCTTCCTGAATATGGAGAGTCCAAGGGACAGGGTGGTCATCGGGGACAAGAAACGGATTGTCCAGATAGGCCATAACCTGTTGTCAAACGCCATCAAGTTCACGGAGCGGGGGGCGGTCACATTACGCATGCGGTTTGATAACGGAACCTTGCAGCTCTCCGTCGAGGATACCGGTACGGGGATGAGCGCGGAGGAGCAGGCACGCGTTTTCACCGCTTTCGAGCGGTTGCCCAACGCGATGGCCGAGGAGGGCGTGGGACTGGGGCTCTCCATTGTCAAGGAGCTGGTCGGACTGCTGGGAGGCACGATAGAACTGACAAGCAGAAAAGGGTCCGGAAGCTGCTTCACGGTGCTTCTGCCCGTGTCAACTGCGGAGGAGACGGCAAAGAAAGAAAACGGCACCCGGTCCCTCGTACAGCCTTTTACCGTCGTGGCGTTGGACAACGATACCGTCCTGCTGGCCGCCGTCAAGGAGATGTTCGCGCACCATGGGGTGATGTGCACGACATGCGGGTGCGTACGTGACCTGATGGAATGCATCCGCCGTCAGAACTATGACCTGATGATTACCGACTTGAAAATGCCGCAGATGAACGGGTTCGACGTGTTGAAACTGCTTCGCACAGCCAATGTGGGAAACTCGCGGACCATTCCGGTCATTGCGGCCACCGCTTCGGGAAGCTGCAATACGGCGGACCTGCATGAGGCGGGGTTCTCGGCCTGCCTGAAGAAACCGTTCTCCGTGGAAGAGCTGCTGCAAGTCTGTACGGGATGCCTGGGCGACGAAAGGCAGCAGGAGCAAGTCGATTTCCATGCGTTGCTGGAGTATGGCGACAGGCTGGAAATGCTGGAGACGCTTATCAGGGAGACAACGGACGATATCGCGGCGATGACGGAAAGTGCGGAAAGGAACGATTACGAGTCGCTCAGGGAATGGACCCACCACCTAAGCAGTTCCTGGGAGATAATCCATGCCGGCAAGCCCCTGCGGGACCTGTTCATGCTGCTTCAGGGGAACGGGGAATATTCGGCGGATGAGTTCGGCCGGGCGGTCCGGAAAGTACTGGACAAGGGAAAGGAAATAATTGATTTGGCACAACAGGCAAAGGAAAGCTATGAGAGTGATTGTGGTTGAGGACAATATATTGTTCTGCGATTATATCTGCAACTTCTTGCAGAATGCCGATTACCAGACAGTGAAGGCATACCGGCTGGCACAGGCGCAGCAGGTCATCGCCCGTTCCGTCCGGGAGGATGACATCGTGCTGGCCGACCTGAGACTGCCGGACGGGGAAAGCACCGCGCTGTTGGAATGGATGAGGGGACAGGGCTATACCCATCCGTTCATCGTGATGACGAACTATGAGGAGATACACACGGCTGTACATGCCATGAAACTGGGAGCGGAGGATTATATCCTCAAACCGCTGCTCGAAGACAAGCTGCTTCCCGCACTGAAAAAGATAAGGATGGCGGACGAGGCATTCGCCAAAGTGATTTATGAACGCAAGAGCGCCGCTTTCCGCGAGCTGGACCGCTACATCCGCCTGGTTGCCCCCACGGACATGACGGTGCTCATACTCGGCAATACGGGGACGGGCAAGGAGCATCTGGCGGGCAAGATCCACAAGCGGAGCCTGAGGGCGAACAAGCCGTACATAACCGTGGATTGCGGAAGCCTGTCAAGGGAATTGGCGGCAGCCGCCTTTTTCGGCCATGTCAAAGGGGCGTTCACGGGGGCGACGGATGAAAAACCGGGATATTTCCAGGAAGCGCGGGGAGGCACGTTGTTCCTGGACGAGGTGGAGAATCTGCCGGTGGAAATACAACAGATGCTGTTGCGTGCGATGGAGGAACGGAGGTACCGCCCCGTGGGCGGAAGACAGGACAAGCGTATGGACGTGCGCGTCATCGCCGCCACCAACGAGGACTTGCAGGATGCCGTCGCGGAAAAACGCTTCCGGAAGGACCTGCTATACCGGTTGCAGGATTTTACAATCACCGTGCCCACGTTGCAGGATTGCCTGGAAGACATACTCCCACTGGCTGATTTTTTCCGTATCCAGTCTGCCGGACAACTGGGAAAGGAGATTCCGGATTTTGACGAGGCGGCAAAAAAAATATTGCTGGGCTACGGCTGGCCGGGGAATGTCCGTGAATTGAAACAGGTTGTCCATGCGGCGGTGCTGATATGCGGCGGAAAACTGATAACCCCTCAGTGCTTACGGTTGCAGCAGGCGGGAAAGACCGTGTTGAATCTTGCAAAGGAAGAAAAGATAAACAACTGCCTGCTAAAAGACGAACAGCGGAATGCGGAACAGATCAGGATGGCGGTCACCATATCCAAAGGCAACCTGACACAGGCGGCAGCCTTGCTGGGCATCAGCCGCCCGACCCTTTACAAGAAAATGGGCATGTACGGGATTACCAAGGAACAGGTCTGAAAGAACCGGATAATAATATACAGGACAGTTTCCCCTTCCATCAAAGGAAAATCGAACCGGTCTTGCCAGCCGCATTTTCCACACTCTTTTCGTGGCAATTTTCCTTGCGGCTGGCGCCGGGGAAAATTGCCGCGAAAAAGAATGCGGCGGCAATCCCGCTTCGATTTGAAGGATGATTACAGGGGCAAACTGCGACCGACGTGACGCACGGGCAATACATACAGGAGATATTCCGGAGGAACCGTTTCTTATATTCCCTGAAAATCAAATACTGACCATACCATATCCCGTCCCGCCTGAAATCTTCTTATTAAGTATATGACGGACCACAAGAAAAAACAGGGGGCTTCAGCTCCCTCTGTTCTGCATGGGCCGCCGTACCCGCTCCTTTTTTCTTCCGTGCCATGCACGCCGTTTGTCCTTTTCCCTGCGGTACGTCCCCTCGCCTGCCCCTACTCTTTTTTCCTGCCGCCCTTGTATTTCCTACTTGTTTTGAAGCACCTTTCCGGACATCTGATGACATCTGATGACGTCCGATGTCACCTTTTTTGAAAATCAGCATTTTATCCAAAATATACTCATACATTTGAAGTGTCAAAGCGATTCATTAACCTCAAAAAGATGATGTATGGCACAAGAAAAGAACATGAACGAGAAACCCAAACGGACCAGGAAACCGAAGGCGAAAGACGAGGCCCTTCCGGTGGAACAGATTACCGAACTGATGCTGGTTCACAACAAGAACGACCCGAAAGCGGGCGTGCGGGCGGTCAGCGAAATCGACGGACAAGGAAAGGTGAAAACTGTTCCGGCGGATGAACGGAACGAGAATTCATTCCTGAAATTCGACAAGAACTCAAGTATCCTCGAGAATTTCATCAAGAATTTCTGGAGCCAGCTCAAGAACCCCACGCATTTCCGGCTGATCCGCATGACCGTCCACGATTACAAGATGAACAAGCAGGCCATCAGGGACCTGGCGGAAGGAAAACAGACGGACGCGGTGAAAGAGTTCCTCAAGCGCTACGAAATCCGTCCCAAAGAGAATAGGAAGGAACAGAATGTAAACCAAGAAAAAACAGAAACGATGGCAAAGAAAAAACAGCAACAGCCACAACAACCGCAGGAACCCCTGCAACAGAGCGAAGTGCAACAGGCGGTACAAAAAACACAGCCGCAGGTACCGCAGGCGGAACAGCAGCCACAGGCACCGCGTTACCGCTACAATGAGGACATGATAGACTGGAACGCACTGGAAAAGATCGGTGTTCCCAAAGCGTCGCTCGAACAGGAGGGACTGCTTGACTCCATGCTGAAAGGCTACAAGACGAACAAGCTGGTACCGCTTACGCTGACATTGGACGCCGCCACCATCCGTATGGACGCGCGCCTTTCACTGATACCCATGCAGAACGGACAGGTCGGGCTCGGCATCCACGGCATACGCAAGGAGCCGCAGCTGGAACGCCCGTACTTCGGGCATATCTTCACCGAGGAGGATAAGAAGAACCTGCGCGAGAGCGGCAACATGGGACGTGTGGCGGAACTGAACCTGCGCGGAGGCACGACGGAACCCTGTCTGATCTCCATCGACAAGAACACCAACGAGCTGGTGGCCGTCCGCCAGGAGCATGTCTACGTGCAGGATGAGGTAAGGGGTGTCAAGTTGAGTCCCGACGAAATACAGACCCTCAAGAACGGCGGACAGGTGTTCGTGGACGGGATGATTTCCAACAAGGGGAAAGAATTCAGCGCTACACTACAGTACAGTGCCGAACGCAGGGGGCTGGAGTTCATCTTTCCCAAGGACCAGGCGTTCAACCAGCAGTCCCTCGGCGGGGTACAGCTCTCGCCCACCCAGTTGAAGATGCTCAGCGAGGGGCATACCATCCTGGTTGAGGACATGAAACGCAGGAACTCCGACGAGGTGTTCTCCTCATTCGTCACGCTGGACAAGGTGACGGGACGTCCGAACTATACCCGCCACAATCCGGAGACAGGCGAAATCTACATCCCGAAGGAGATCTGCAACGTGCAGCTCACCCACGAGGACAAGGAGCTGCTCCGCAAGGGACAGCCGGTCTTTCTAGAAAACATGGTCAACCGCAAGGGAGAGGAGTTCTCCGCCTTCGTCAAGCTGAACATGACCACCGGCAACCCGCAATACTCCCGTACCCCGGACGGGTTCAACGAGCAGCAGGCACCGCGCATCCCGGCGGAAGTGTACGGCCATGTGTTCACCGCGCAGGAGAGGGCAAACCTCCAGGACGGAAAGTCCATTCTCATTTCCGACCTGAAAAGCAACGGAAAACAGTTCAGCTCCTACCTGAAAGTCAACCCCGGTTCCGGGCAGTTGCAGTATTTCCAGGACAATCCGGATATCCGGAGGGACACTTCCCGCCGGGCGACACAGGCAGACAATGCCCAACAACAGGAGCAGAAGAAAAGCGCGAAACAGGCCATGTAGGATGATACCGGAAATGACAGAGAAAATGACTTTACAAACAACCCCAAAATCAAGAAACGTATGAATACGAATCAGAAGACCCGCCTCAAGGCGGAAGATATGGAGTGGAACGTTCTGAAGACCCTCGGGCTCAGCAAGGAACAGCTGGAGGCGGACGGCAGTATGGAGCGGTTGCTGCAAGGCATGGAGACGGAAGCCATTCCGTTGAAGTTCCGTACCCCGGTCATCGACCTGAGCATGGACGCCACATTGAGACTGGTACCCGGCCCCGGTGGAAAACCGGTCCTGGAAATCAAGGGAATCAGCCCGGAAAAGGAACCGGAAGCATAAGACGGAAGAAGTTGGACACGTACTCCGTGCCGGACGGTACGGAGTACATAAAAAGAAAAAAAGAATATGATTGCAATATTGACTGACAAGCCCAACGTGGGCAGAGAGATAGCAAGAGTGGTAGGCGCCCATAAGAAAGAGAACGGTTACATGACCGGAGGCGGCTACATGGTGACATGGACATTCGGCAACATGCTTTCCCTGGCGATGCCGAAGGATTCCGGAAAAGCGAGGGTGGAATGGGAGGATTTCCCGCTGGTCCCGCCTCCTTACCTGACGGTGAAGAACATGAAGACGGATACCGGATGGAATCCCGACATCAACGCGGTGCTCCAACTGAAAGTGATAGCCAAAGTGTTCGACGCATGCGACACGATTATTGCGGCCACCGATGCCTCCCGCGAGGGGGAAATGCTGTTCCGCCACCTTTACCGCTTCCTCGGATGCAAGCAGCCTTGTCTCCGCCTTTGGATCTCGTCACTGACGGATGAGGCCATTCTGGAGGGCATGGCGAACCTCCGCCCGTGCCATCAGTTCGACAACCTGTTCCTGGCGGCAGACAGCCGCAACAGGGCGGACTGGATGCTGGGAGTCAATTCAAGTTATGCCGTGTGCAAGGCGGTAGGCTTCGGAAACAACTCACTGGGCAGGGTGCAGACACCTGTGCTGGCGGCCATAAGCGGACGTTATCGGGAAAGGGAGAACCACATAGGTGCCGACAGCTGGCCGGTATTCATCAGCATCTGCAAAGACAACCGGATAATCAAGATGCGGCGCACCGAAGATTTTGAGGAGCATCGGAATGCGACGGAGCTGTACGAGGACTGCAAGGCGGCACGGAAAGCCCGCATCACGGCGGTCAGCCGCAGGACGGAGGAGGTCCGGGCTCCGGCTCTGTATGACCTGACCGGACTTCAGACGGATGCGAACCTCTACCATGGCCTGACCGCCATACAGGTACAGGAAATCACACAGAGCCTGTATGAGAAGAAACTGATTTCCTATCCGCGTACTGCCTGCCGATTTTTGCCGGAGGATGTGTATGCCACGCTTCCCGCTGTCATGGAAAAGATGCTGGCGCGCAAGGAGTTCCGGACGTATGCGGACCGGCTGGATATTGCCGGCGCAAAGGCCGTCATCAACCCGCTGAAGACGACGGAGCACCATGCCATCATCATCACCGGCATGTCACCCGGCGACCTGGCCAGGGAGGAGATGCAGGTCTATACGCTCATCGTAGGCAGGATGCTCGAAGCTTTCTCGCCATCCTGCAAGGTGGAATACACCACGGTCGATGCGGTATGCGCCGCGCACAAATTCCGTACCCGGACATACCGCATACTGGAAAAAGGATGGACCGGCGTCTTGGGACGGGAACACCTCATCGCGGAAGAAGGCTTTTCCAGCCTCTCCCTTCCCGAGCTGTCCCGGGACGAACTGGTAGAGGTGGCCGGTTGCAGCATCATCCGCAAGAGAAACCTGCCGCCCTCCCCCTATACGGATGCGGAACTGGTCGGATTCATGGACAGGAACGGACTGGGAACGGTAGCCACACGAGCCAACATCATCCGCACCTTGCTCGAACGCAAATATATCCGTTATTCGGGGAAATACGTCATTCCGACTCCCAAGGGGCTCTTTTTCTACGAAACGGTACGGGGCATGAAAATAGCCGACGCCTCCCTCACCTCGGGCTGGGAAGCGGAACTGGCGCAGATAGAGCGGGGCGAACGGACACCGGAGGAATTTTTGGACGGTGTATTGGAACTGGTGAAGGGGATTACCGGTGAAATCCGCCGGATCCAACGCCCGGAGGAATGACCCGCGGAGGTTTACCGGCCATCCGGATTCCAGACAGACAAAAGAGGAAAGAGGTACAGGCGTCATCAGAGGCCCGTGCCTCTTTTCTTTTTTAGAGCCGGCCTGATTCCGGTCCGGACAAGACGGCAGGATAGTTTTTCCGCTTTTAAGCGGCAAAGGTCTTGGATTGCCTCATTATTTGCTGCAAGGCGGCCCCTTTCAGGGGCTTGGTTGGGGAAAGAAAATCATCCTCGCTCCGCTCCGGTATTTTCTTTCCCCAAGCCTTGCTCAAAAAGGCAATCCAAGGGACGGGAGCCTATAAAATCGGGAAAACATATCCCGATGGGATTATTCATACTTAAAATTATAAAGAACATGAAACTGCAACTCATCGAAAAAATCAGCAGACAAGCGGTAGCGCTGGTCCTGCTCGCAGGAATATGCCTGCTTTACAACAAGGGGATCGTCCCTGTGTACACCATCGTCCTGTTCCTCTTCTCGGGAACAATCATCGGATTCTTTTTCAGGACCCTTTCCTTTGTCATAAAAATAATTCTTGTCCTGCTTCTGGCAGGCATGTTCGTATAACCGTTAATCCTTCAAAGACATGAGAACAGCGACATTTTCTTCCCCGGCTCCGGTCATGCCGGCCGCATGGCCCGCCACACACCGTATCAGACCGACTAAAAAACGTATCCCCGGCACGGTGGACGGACCGAAACATATCGGGTACTATCTGGAACCGTTGAGAGGCATCGCCTCAAAACCCGACAGGCGGCAAATCCTGAAGGATTTCTTTAACGAAACGAATGTATAACACTTTAATATTTTACCACTATGTTTTTTCAAGCTATCAACCGAATGATTACAGCCGGCACTGACCTGAGTTTCAGTATCCGGCAAGTCGACAACCGTCTGACCGTGGCTGTCATGCCCCGCCGCACCGGACTGAAAGGCGAAGCCGGGGGGCAAATCGTTCCCCTGGTATTGAACGGCACTCCGGAGGAACTGGATGCGGAGTTCCTTCAAGCCATCAGCACTCCCGTACAGAAAGCGCAGGGCATCCTCACCAACCTGGAGACATTCGAAAAACAGGCGGAACAGGCGGCGTCGCAGAACAAGGGCGCCAAATCCCCGCTGGAAAAGGAACCGAAGGAGGTCAGGGAAAAACGGGAGAAAATGGAAAAATTGCTGAAAAAGGCGGATGAGGCGATCGCCGGCAAACGCTATTCCGAGGCGCTGACGTGGCTCAGGCAGGCGAAGGTACTGGCCACACCTGACAGACAGAAGGACATTGACGCAAAAATGGCGGAAGTGCAGAAAAAAGCCTCCGAGGGAAGCCTTTTCGGAGAGGAACCGTTTATGCAGGCGTCACAACCGCGACAGGAAGCACAACCACTACGCCGGCAAGACGGACAGGCGCTGATTTTCGAGCCGGAACCGGCAGCTGCCATGCCCCAAAACGTACCGCAACAGCAGCCTCCGCAACCGGTACAATATACACAGCCTGCCCCTTCGGTCCAATATGGAGCGGACGGAAGACCGGCTTACTCTCATCCTTATGCGGAACAACGGGGTCAGATACCTCCCGGACAGCCCGTGCAGGCATCGCAGACCATGCCGCAGGCCATACAGATCCATCAGCCCGTACACATGCCGCAGCAGCCCGTGTACGGAGGACAATGGCCGCAACCGGTCCCGGCGCAACCGCAGAATGTCTCCGTACAGGCCGCACCGGGAAACAGCGGGAACCGCGAGTACAGGTCGCAACCGCAGCCGGCGGAAATGTACAGCTTTGACAAGGATGACGAATGTGACAGGGAACTCCTCCGGGAGGACCCTTATGCCGAATACCTTGACTTTCCGGAAGAATACCGGATGAAAGATGAGGCGCAAATGGAAACGGTATGTTGTTAAACCTTATAAAAACAAAAAATTATGGCACTTGAAATCAAAGGATTGCAGAGAATATTCAAAATGAAGAAAAATTCTACAGAAATGGAACTGGCAGATCCGGACAGCAACATGTCCCCTTCCGAAGTGATGGACTTCTATTCCATGACCTATCCCGAACTGACCACGGCTACCGTGCACGGGCCGGAATGGGAGAATGACAGGACGGTTTACCGGTTCAAGACAACCATCGGGACAAAAGGATAGGGATATGGCGAAAATAAAGAGAAACAATCAAAAGAAGGAAACATGCAGATTATTACCGAAATCCCTGACGGCAAACCTGGCAGGCCTGATAATCAGAGAAGCCGGTTCCTCAAATGTCAGCCGGGGCGTGACCTCCCGAAAAAGACGGAGGTTGCCACCGGCAGAAAGCGTAATGCTTTTCTGACCGGGAAAGTTTCCCCCATTGCGACCGATTATTACATGGAAAACGAAACGGATGAAACCGAAACAAATCTCACGACATCCGAGAATTTTGACTTCCTCTACCGGTCGGCATTAAGATATGCCGGGCTGATGGGGATAAAGCTCCCTTTCCGTCCACGGAAAGGGGGCAGTCCCCGCATGAACATCGCCGGACTGTACCGGGCAATGGACGAGGCGCTGCCCGAACAGGTCAATCTGGAGGAAAAGGCGGGAAGGCTTTACTTCTGCCTGTACAGGTTCCATGAATGGCCGGATTACACCTTGTTCTGGATTCCCATTGATTTCATAGAGAAAATCTCCGTACCGGTACGGTGCATCGTCCGCGAATTCATCCGCCGGTTCATCCGGCACCACGGATTGAACATGGTCAAGGAAACATGGTATTACGAACTGGCACTGGAAGAACTGCGTGACTGGAAGAACCGTGACCCGGACGCCTCGCCGCAGGAGGTCAGGCGAAACAGCCTGCTGGCGGAATCCTATGATAACGGAAAAATCTCAAAAGCGCTCAAGCGGATGGAGGGAAAGCCGTTCTGTGTACGGCTGGAGGACAAAATACGGGAATGCCGGACAGAAGCGAAGAGGGAACGGGACCTCCTCGGACTGGTAAGCGAGGGGCTGGAACTGATAACACCGGACAGCCCGTGTCTCATACAGTACTATTACGACTGGGCGTATGAGAAAGAACCGGATTTTCCACCGGTAGGACTTGACACCCAAATCATGCTGGCATACTCCAACAATGATATGCTGGCAGAAAACATGGAGTCTTATTTCAATTCGGACTGCCGTGAAACCTATACCATCACCCCGGTCACATACATGTACCTGACACCGGAAACGGACAGGCTGTTCCGCATGGACGATTACCCGGAAAGGCTCTCTAAGTGGATGCAGAGGTTCATGCAGCATATAGCCGGCTCCTTTTAATTCCCCCAATCAAAATTTCAAATCAAAAATCAGATAGAGATGAATGAACTGACCAAGAAGATGCAGGAGATAATGGTGCCCAAAGCGGCGCTCATTGCCTATGAATACAGGGAAAGCGCTTATGCAACCGGAAAGAATTACCTTGAGCTTCGTCCCATCAACAAGGCGGGCAGAATGGAAGCGGGCATTCCGGTCACGTACGAGTTCATGAACGCCCTGGTGGAATCCTATTCGGACGAAAGGCAGAATGTGCCCCACGGCAGGCTGCCTTCCAACATGTTATGGTGCGACACCCGGAAAGGGCATGAGAAATATATATGGTACAACCCGCCGGGAAAACGGCGGATGTTCTTCAAGGACAGCCTGAACATCAAGGATGGCGTATTCCATCTGCCGGGAGTTGTCTACATCATTGAAAACGAGAGAATGACCATATTCGCCTACAAGGGGCGGACACCGGAAGAGGACACGCCGCTTTATCTGGCGCCTTTCTTCAATGTGACGCGCGGAAGTGTGTGCCTGGGCAGCTCCACATTGGTAAAACCGGAAAATATGGACTTCCACGCGCTTCAGGAATATTGGGAGAAACGCTTCTGGCTCAGCGAATTCTCGCACCTGGGAGGAAGTGAAAATCCGACACGCGGCAATCTGGTCTCGGTAACGGAGCAGGCACGGGAGCGGCCGTTCAACAATGACGAGCTCAAACCGGCAAACAAACAGCTAAAAGATATACTGTCATGAGAAAAATACATTACACAGACCAATACCTCCTCAATCCCTATCATCCGGTAACCGTTTTCGTAATCGGGGCAGGAGGCACAGGCTCCCAGGTAGTCACCTGCTTGGCACGTATGGGCATGGCATTGCAGGCGCTCGGCCATCCGGGACTGCATGTCACGGTCTTCGACCCCGATACCGTTACCGGAGCGAACATCGGACGACAGCTGTTCAGCGAGGCGGAAACCGGGCTGAACAAGGCTGTGGCGCTTGTCACCCGTATCAACCGGTTCTTCGGCTACACCTGGGAGGCGAAAGGAAAGAGTTTCCCGTCAAGGCGGAAACACGACGATGACAGTCCCGGACTGGCAAATATAATCATTACCTGCACGGACAACATCCGTTCCCGGCTTGACTTGTGGAGACTCCTGAAGCACCACAGGAAGAATACGCACAATGACGAAAAGACACCGATTTACTGGATGGATTTCGGCAATGCCCAGACAACCGGGCAGGTTCTGATAGGCAATATCCGGAACAAGATACATCAGCCCGCCTCCACCGAGTACCACACCATACCCAGAATGAATGTGATTACCGAGGAGACAAGTTATTCCACCATTGAGGAGAAGGATTCCGGACCGAGCTGTTCGCTGGCGGAAGCATTGCAGAAGCAGGACCTCTTCATCAACTCCATGCTGGCACAAACCGGCTGCGACATCCTCTGGCGCATGTTCAGGGAAGGAAGAACCTTTTATCGGGGAGCCTATCTCAACCTTGACACGCTACGGGTGAATCCCATCCCGGTATAAACGGAAAAGAGAGCGTCATAATGCCCGAATTGAAAAATCCAGAGGGTGTCAAAACTAAAATGACTCTTTGAAAAGCTACAGATTGTAACTGCAAGACCAGAAAAGAGCCGTATCAAGCTCCGTTTTGAGCAATGATACGGCTCTTCTTTTTGCCTTTAGGGACGTTCAAGTTTCAAATCAAAAGCTCATCCGGGCTAAACCGGAGTTTCGGTCACCCTTTATAAAAAACGTTCAGCGTTTCAACCGTACGGCTCCCGCCACTCCTTTTTCCGTCCGGACCAGCTCATAACGGTCCAGTTTCTCATACAGTTTTCCCAAAGTCTTGCAACCGTATCTTTTTATCTTGAACTTGGGCATCATCCTTTTCAGGGCGGTTCCGATCAGCGAGAGAGGAACTTCCGTCTTACCGTCGGCGGCCTCCTCGAAAGCCCTGTCAAAATATTCCATATCCCGCCGGAGAAAGTATCCGGGCGTATTCTCCACCGGCTTCCCTTCCATGCGGTCCGCATACAGAAATTCAGTACAGGCGCGTACCAGCGGTGCCGGGGTCTTGCCTTCACCGTATCCCAATACCGGCAGGCCGGCTTCCCGTATCCGCTGGGCAAGCAGGGTATAATCACCGTCGCTGGCAACCAGACAGAAACAGTCGGCCAGTCCGTCACGCAGAATATCCATCGCGTCTATGACCAGGGCGATATCCGTGGTGTTTTTCCCGGAGGCAAAGGAAGAGGCCTGTACCAGCCGGAAACCGTGTTCTCCGGCGGCATCCTTCCAGCCGGAAAGCGGTTTCCGCGTCCAGTCACCGTATATCCGTCTGATAATGGCATTTCCGTGGCGGGAGACAAACCCCATCACATCCTCCAAATTCTCGAAGGATGCGTTGTCACCGTCCACCAGGACCGCCACCGCATATTTCATATCTGTCTTCATAACATGTATTTCAGGTGCAAAGTTAACATAACTTCCTCATTGTGAAATAAAACATTCTCTATTTTTTCTTCCCGCGCTGTTGCAGGAACTCCTGCACATCCGAACTGCGATAAAAGTTCTTCCCGTTCTCATCCGTCTGATAATACCGGATCAGCCCTTTCTCCCGGTAACGGGCCACTGTCCGCAACGACACCCCGAGCAGTCTGGCCAGGTCATAGTTGTCCAGCAGCTTGTCACCATCCATGCAGTCCTTCACACGCATCATACTGTCCAGTTTCTTTTCCATCCGGTCAAACCCTTCCACTATGGTCATAATCATTTTCTCAAGCACTTCATTGTCTATATACATCATGGCATGTCTCTCCTGTATTTTAAAGGTTATTACTGGAATACCCTTTCTTGTGCGCACTGATAAGAGTATATGCCATTCATAGTGAAAAAAACGTGCCGTCAGCCGGCACTTCACAAAAAGCATCAAACGAATATCCTGATTATAAAATAATTAGAAAAGAATACAAATTTTATTCCGCGTATTATTGTAAAAGACAAAGTGTAAAGTTGTAAAGGGGGGATTGTAAACTTTACAAATCGCGTACAGTCATGCCCGCCGTCTTACTTTCCTGTCAGCAACGCCGATAAATGATGTTTCCAGACAACCCGTCTGACTATTGCCGGCGGGGGCATCCGGAACGTACGGGCCAGAAAGACAGCACCTGTCACTATGGCGCCGACCCTTTCCAGGTTATGGGCATACTCCAGCAGGCTGTCACCGCTGGTCAGCAGGTCATCCACAATTACGACCCGTTTTCCCCGCAGCCCCATCGCCATCATGTAATTGGCCGTATCCACTCCGGAACGCCTTTCGGAAGTGTGTTTGCTCTCCCTGTCTTCCGTGATACATATCAGATCCAGCCCTGACCGGGCATAGCCCCCGGACTCCAGAAAAGCGGCTATACCGGAAAAACGTCGATGGTAGCGCCGGGAAGTGCTGCATGGCATAAACATGGCGGTCACATCTCCGGTAACGGAAAGAACCCGGAACGCCTGCGAGAAACAATTTCGGCATGGGTCTCTCCCCTCCTTGAAATCATACACCTTCTGGACAAATTCGGACTGGTCGTCACAAAGCCAGTTTTCATAACGTTGAGGGAAATAATATCCGGCAAACACACAGCGGATTCCCCTGAATTCAAACAAGCGTAACGGCCGGGCCTTGTCAAACCGTTCGGGATAAGTCAACGCATACAACAAGGGGGCATGACGGTTTCCCGCTATTATGGCATACCGCATCAGCTTTTCTCTTTCCTCTCTCCCGCAGCAGGCAGCCGCATATTGGCAGAACGCCTTCCCGCACATTCTTCTCCAATACCGGGCATACATCCAAAGCCCGATAAAAAACAATATCACCGACAAATTCACAATCAATTCCATAATATAAACATTTCAAAGGTTAAAATCCTGATGGCGGATAAATATAGTTGTTTTTATCGGAAAAGGCCTGCAAGTCATTCCCTTTTGAAGAAAATTTAAACAGGGACTAAAATCCTGTTCAATTCCTGCTTGCTACTTTCTCGGGGGTATTTAAATATTTCACATTTTCGCTCCCCTTGCCATCTGATGCCGTCTGATGACATTTACAGACACCTTTTTGGAGGAAAGGGATTCCATCCCTATTTTCGTACCGGACAAAAAAGAGAAACGTATGGAAATCGTAACCATTGAAGCGCAGACATTCTTGGAAATGAACAGGGCCTTGGAAGCCCTTGCAAAAAAAGTGCGGGAAATATGCGGGGAAAATTCCCGGAGTATGGATGACTGGATAGACAACCAGGAAGCATGTATGCTGATGGGAGTCTCCCCCGGAAAACTGTTACAGCTCCGAAGACGCAGGGCGCTCCCTTACAGCCATATAGACCGCAAAGTATATTACAGGCGTCAGGACATCATCCGCTTTATGGAAAATACGATTCGTCAGGTAATCCTTTAACTGGAAAGATACAATGGCACAATCACTATTGACCAAGGAAAGTCCGGAAATCAGGCAGTTTTTCCGGAACATTGACACATTGTCCCGCCTTCTGGACATACAGGCGGAAAAGTTCCGTCCGCTACTGAACGGCGACCGTTACATGACAGACAGCGAGCTTGCCGGTAAGCTGAAACTGACACGAAGGACACTGGCGGACTACCGCCTGAACGGAAAAATACCCTATTACAAGATAGGAGGCAAATTATTGTACAAGGAGAAAGATGTCCTGGCATTGCTGGAAACCAACCGGATGGAAGCGTTCGACTGAATCCGGCACCACGTCTGTCTACCGGACGGTTTTTCTTTTCCATGGCAGACCGCACATGACACTTATGCCCGGACAGACTGTCGGATTTCCCTACCATGTCTGCCGTACAATGCGGCATGTACATGGATAGTCCACGAATGCCGTCGTACATCACTGCCGTACAATTTCTTACAAGACCATTCATATCGTATTTCAATTCTTACCTGCAAAGGTCGCCTTTTGCCTTCGATTGGGCAAGGCGGTCCTCCGGACTGGTTGGAAGGAAAAAATCATCCTCGCTTCGCTCCGGTATTTTTTCCTTCCAAGCCTTGCGCAATCACGGCAAAAAGCAAACCGGGGCATATAAGAAATAGAAATACTGGCTCTTGCCAAGTCGGTCATGTTTAATCAAAAAAGAAAGATTATGGTTCAAACGAAAGAAATGAAAAATTACAAAACGGAAGTGACGGACAACAACCGGATTGAATATCTCCACTTTTTCGGAATAAAGTACCCGTTCATCGAAACCGACGGAATGAAAATTGCCTCTGACGAACTGGAGTATGCCATACGGAACCACCCGAACTCACCGGAAGGATTTGAGTTGATGGAAGAAATAGACTGTTTCCTGCCCGAAAAGAAACTGCTTAGGCTGGATGAAAAAACAATCCGGATGTATATGTCTGCCTGAACAGGAAATACAGACCCTTACTCCAACGTGAGGGAATATACGGTTTGAAACACCCCAAAGAGATGTCCCGGGAGGGATATCTCTTTTTTATTCATGGACAATATCAAAACTGGAAAATATGTTATACTACCAAATTAAAAACTACGAAGATTTCAAAAAACGGTTCGGACTTACAACAAGGGAAAACGGAGTGATATCCAGAAAGAACAAAATATTGCTCGGACATTTAAAGAATCCCCTGTTGCTCCGGTATTGTTTGACACACAACGATTACAGCCTGTTGCACATATCCGATATGGCAGACTTGCAGAAAAAAGTTACCGAGGCTGTCAAAGAGTCCGGAAGGAACGACGGGAAGCTTACAAACAAGGTGGAACTGATAGGGGAAACCTATCACTCCGGATTGTACAGGACAAATGAATCCAAAGGGATTTGCGAAGATATGGACAAGTCTTCAGTCTGTTATATCAATGTCGAACGGAACCGGACCTTCAAAATGAAATCCGGAAAATTCATGAGGACGCTTATCCTTGAAACGGAGATTGGGAAGCTGCTTTCCTCGGGAATCCTGAACTGGCTTTCCGGAGATGTCTTCACCCGGCAATGGTACACCTATGCCTACGGGCATGGTTCCGGTCTGAAACTGCATGTGGACAACCGGTTTGACAAGATATATGACTATTGGAAATGCAAGGGTGATTTCGGTTCCTGTATGACGGGCAGGAACAGGGATGAGTTTTATGCCTATTCAGTGAATGCCAAGGCCGCCTATATCACAGACGAACATGATTATATCGTAGCAAGGGCAATCCTGTTTACAGACGTGACAGACCAACACGGTAAAAAATGGAGGTTGTTGGAAAGGCAATACGCCTCCAATAAGGACGACACGCTGAAAAGGCTGCTGATTGACAAGCTGATTCATGGAGAATACATAGACGGATATAAAGTTATCGGCGCATCATGCAGTGATGCGGATGCTTTTGTGGACATTTCCGGAAACTCCCTTAAAAATAAGAAGTTTGAAATCGACTGCCGATTGGATATACGCGACACGCTCTCTTACCAGGATTCCTTCAAATGGTATAATCATAGTAAGAAAAAAGCCTATAATTATGAACCGGAAGAATATTCTCACGACCTTGACACCACAGACATCAACCTCAATGGGGATGAGGACGGGGATGAATGGGATGACTATCATGGATATTATTGTGAAGAAACCCGGCTGTGCTACAGGAACGGTGCGCAAATCCATGTGGATACGGAAAACCTGAACGATTTTGTATGGATAAAATCAATATACGAATACCACCATGATGATGACTGTACAACTTGTGATGAATGCCAGGAATGGATATTGCACAGGGATGCCCTGCAATCGCACCTGACCGGCGAGAAGTACTGTTGTGGCAAGTGCATGGAAAAAGCGGAGAAGGAATTCAAGCGGAAGAACTGGTATTATTCCGAATACGACGATGAGTGGTTTGAAAAGGAGGACGACATCACCCGGATTCAGGTATGGACGGATGCGGAAAACAAGTATAAGGATACAAGCATCACCGCCGGGACATTGGACAAATTGGTAAAGGACGGAAAGGCATGGATATTTGACAAAGAGGCGTTTGATACGCTCAATCCCGGCACCGGTCTTCCCTATGGTTACAAACTTAATGAAAAAGAACATGAATACACAATTGCTAAAGAAGCTGTATAACATTCACAGCCCGAGCGGAAAGGAACAGAATATGATACGTTTCCTCCGTTCCTATATCGGAACACTTCCCGGTAACATATCCGTTTCACAGGACCGATACAGAAATCTTTATGTGATAAAAGGAACGGGGGAAAACTATCCCTGCCTGGTCAGCCATATCGACCAGATGGCACACTGCCACCACTCCAAGGATTTCAAGGCGATAGAGACAAAGGACATCATTTTCGGCTATTCCCCGGGCAAAAGGCGGTTTGAGAATCCGGGGGCGGATGACAAGAACGGAATATTCATCTGTCTGGAATGCCTGAAAAAATACGATACCATTAAAATAGCTTTCTTCAGGGAGGAGGAAACCGGATGCGCGGGCAGTTCCAACGCAGACATGCCTTTTTTCAACGACGTACGGTTTGTCATCCAGCCTGACCGGAAAGGCAATTCCGACCTGATTACAAGCATCGGTTTCTCGGAACTTTGTTCGGATGAGTTCATAAAAGCGGTAAAACCGGAAGAATGGGGTTATAAGGAGAACAACGGATTGTTGACCGACGTAATGGTCCTGAAAAGAAACGGGATGGGCGTCAGCTGTGTCAATCTGAGTTGCGGTTATTACAACGCCCATTCAGACCACGAGATAACGGTCAAGAAAGACCTGATGAAAGGCCTGCTATTTGTAGAGCATATCATTGAGGATTGTACCGCTGTCTATCCGCATACGGGCATATTCAACGACCGTTATGAGTGCGAGGATGAAATCCATGACATCCTAAGACAAGATCCGGCACTGACGCTGGAAGACCTTCAATATATGTATGCCACCAATTTCTCGCACTTGAAGCCGGAAGATTACGAAAGGATTTGCCAAGACTACCGGACATTGTGGGCGGGAAACGAACAAGACAGGGAACATCCTTAACCCATATTTGCAGGACAATACAACCATTACGAACCGCAACCGGCTATAACCCAAGCCTATTGGAGCATCCGTTTTGGTTGTACTGTCAAAAAATATCAAAAGAGTAGCAGCAAGCGGCTTTTCACAAACCGACATCCCGCAACTGCAAGTAAAGATAACCAGAAAAGAAGAAATTATTTTTTGGACTCTTCCAAAGAGAGCTTGCGGAACTCCTTCATCAGTTTTTCCAATTCCAACGAAGCTTTGCGGGCACGAGCACCTGCGGCCTTGTTATTCTTTTCAATCTGAAGCGCAGCATCTGTAGAAAATGCGGCATATACATCCTGTATTTGAGTCAACAATTCGTTCATATAAACCTTAATTTAATTAATAATCGGTACAAAAATAACGAAAATAGTCAAGAATGAAAATGATTCTATAGTTTTATCATTCAAAATGCCATTCAATACCCCCCTTCACATAATCCTTCCAACAATCATACGTTTCATCGCTTACGGCACAGATATTCATTCAAATCCTTATAACCGGCATATTCCTGTGAAAGGTCATGTACGCGGCTGCCATATTTTTCTCTCATCGCCATCACCGTATTATTTCCGGCAGCATCATTATCCAAACAGCTGTAAATGTCATCATATCGTGAAAGAAAGGAAAAAGCCTTCGGCAAGTTGCTGACGGAGTTCAGCACCAGGCAATCCCCCTTCGTCCAAAGAGGAAAGGCCGGCTCAAAAGACAGAAAGTCCATAAATCCCTCGAACACATAACACCTGCCCGTTTCCTGTCCATTCGTGATACAAGTAATATCCTTGGGGGAGATACAAGCCTTAAAAAATCTGTTCCGTATCTCATACCCACCAGAAATATTGGGAAAGGCAATGGCAAAATAATTTTTTCCGTTCCGCTTGAAGGAAGCCTCCCTGCATATTTTCCCCGCCATTTCCACATCAATGCACCGTTCTTTCAGATAAGTAAGCAATATACGGTTGGCAAGCGGCCTGATTTTCAACTCCTGAAAGGCGGGTGCCGCCTCTTCAACAGGGCAGGAAATTGTAACCGGTTTCAAAACCGCCTTTTTATCTTCAATATACCGTAGCACAAGACTTATATCATCTGTCCGGTAAATTTCCTTAGCCAGGGTAATAATATCCCCGCCCTTCCCCAGCCCGAAGTCATACCACAATTCTTTCCGGAGATCAATCTTGAAGGAAGCCCCCTTTTCCATCCGGAAAGGAGACTTGTACCACACACTGTTCCCGCGTTGTATGACCGGGTGATGTCCCAATCCGGCTAGAAAATCTACCAGCCGGATGCTCTTTGCTTCCTGTATGTTCATAGCTTGATACTGTTTTCATGAACTGATCACTTGTTATACACAGGACAAAGAACGGATTTATATCCAAGATAAGAAACACGATGGCATCAGATGGCATTAAAAGTAATCAAATGACATCGGTACGAGGTTAAGTATAAAAAATCCCAGTCGTATATCTTTGTACAACTGGGATTCATACCATTAAGAATATTTTCAGGCAATACTATAACTTTATATTTCTTGTTTCAAAAGCCTTGAATCCGCGATTGGTTATAAGTTTGGCATTGATTGGGATGGGATCCGGAAGCATATTGTATATTTGGTTAAAACCGTCTGCCATACCGTTTGGAGAGCATACAGGGGCACTACCCGCCGTCAAAACACACGTCTTGTTACTGAAACTTTCTATGAATGCTTTGATGCGTGGAGCATCAAACAATAAATGCAATGTGGCAAACAACTGTGTTCTCGCCTTTGACAATTTACTGCCTACTTTTCCATCGGACAACTCATGAATGATAAAATGGGCATTGCTTCCGGAACAGTCATACACAATGTAATCAGCACGTCCTAGGCCTTTCGTCCATTTCTCAAATTGGTTTAAGTAATCCTCATAGCGGATGAAACGCAGCTTGTAGACATGCTGCTCATCCCCGTTAAAATATGTGGCCGTACCTTCCCCTGCATTCCTTTTGATAGTGACAGTCGTTCCCTTTCCATCCACGATATCAAACACCTTATCTTCTATATCTTCTGTTATGACATTCGGCTCTGCGGTGTATTCGGCCAATGTACCACTTCTTTGTCGGTTGATAACCTCCACGAGGTCTTTCTTCATCAAAGATTCCATCAGCTTATCGTATTTTATTGTATTCGGAATAAATTTCCGTTATGGGGTCAGACATGATGCGGGTATCTATCAGATGTTGCTCACCCTCAATATTGAGCGAAGTGGCATATCCGTCTGCTATTTCCAACACCTCTATGTCATGGAAATTCATTTGAGGCCCAAGAGCGGATTCTCCGGCCTCGGCGCGTCGAATCAACAGATTTAGATAATTTACAATATATGGACTATGGGTAGCCATCATCAAAGACATATTGTCTTTGTGTTCCATTAGGAAACAACGGCTAATCAAGAAATCTATCAACGACTTTTGGCTTTCAGGATATAAACTCAGTTCCGGTTCCTCAATATGTATGAAGATATTGCTATGGGGAATCTCGCCCACATTCATGGTCGCATTGAAATGTTTCAGCCCATCCGTATCTGCCAGATAACGGAAAATGGATTTATTCATCCCGTCTACCGAATCATAACGCTTGGCATAATATTCCACAATGAGGGCAAGAGGACTGACAGTCTGAATACCCGAAGAAGCGTTTTCCAAGCCAATGGTATATTCATCATCCCCATCCATACCTGAAATGACAAACCGTTCCTTGTTTTTCTCTTTTACCCGCTTCACTTCTATCCCCAAATAATCTATAGGAAAAGTTTCTATTTCTGATACGGCAGTCCGGAAGTCAGACAATGTCTCTTCAAAATAAGACTCGGTCTGTTCTACTCTGGTCTTTCCTGCAATGACATCCGCTATCTCATTCCGTTTGTCTGAAATGAAGCAGATCTTGTTCAATGACAACTTGTCTTGTGGAATAACCTTTCGAGGAGTGACCAATCCTTCCTTAGTATAAGATATCCTGCATCCGTCATTTTCATAATAGATTTCGGTATTCTCTTTGACATATTCATCAATACCTGAAAATTTCAATAAATCCTTCATGTTAAAAGTCAGATCTTTCAGGTCTTTAGCTTGTGAATGGCGCAAGTATGAGCGAAGATTAACGCGTTTGTATATCCAACGGAACAAGGAAAGCACTTTCATAACCGTGCTTTTCCCACTGCCGGATTCACCAACCAATACCATAAACGGCTTGATTTGTGCAATCTCTATCTCTTTAATAGGACCCAAATTGACAATTTTAATACTTTCGTCCATATGCTTTTTATTGTTAATGATAAGGATATGATTTATTGAATACTTATACAAAGATAACACATTTTTCTAGAATAAGTCCAATGGCCACCTCAATTCGTATAGATAAATTGCAAATTTCTTGGCTTGCATTATCACTATTTATGATATAACCCATATTAAAAGAAAAAAGTCACTAATATGTTACAGTGATTTTAGATGATTTTTACTTAACCTCATGAGCAAGACTAGTTGTAAAATATGTATCCTTTGGCAAGATACTTTAACGAGAAACTACTTTATAGGGGGCAGTAAGCCAATACAAAGACAACTTCTTGTTGAAAGGTGGCTCTTTACTTCGTGCCATGAATGAATTTAAACCCATCTTACAGTTTCTTAGACACTTTCCAAAAGCATTATCGGGCTTGAACAAAAAATATTCAATAAAAATCCTAATGATATTTGCAGAAATCGAACCTTTTACTTACCTTTGCACCGTCAAAGAGATAATGAATGTTGAATTGATAAAGAAAAGCGATGAATTTAGTGTAGGGCTAATTCAATGGCTTTTATAAAAGATAAAGTAACAAATGTGCAGTCACTCAAGGGATTAGAATAAACCGAAACAAAAGGTTCGATTCCTGGTGGCACCACTTTT